>ULWK01051833.1_pt1 | contig 9125 bp, 8 predicted proteins | sample 1960281 | NCBI WGS metagenome assembly ULWK01 (sample SAMEA4835810, study PRJEB28245) | human gut metagenome | biome: gut microbiome; material: fecal sample | place: Denmark | collected 2008 | reverse complement strand
GGCCGCACCGCATATCAGCATCACGGCAGCCGCACCGGTTCCGGCACCCGCACTTACACCGAGAATATGAGGATCGGCAAGAGGATTACGGAAAATCGCCTGCATCTGTGCTCCGGAAATCGCCAGTGCGGCACCTGCCACGACTGCGGTAACCAGACGCGGAAGCCTGAGCTGCAGCACTATAGCATCAGCATTGTCCCCGGACGGGGAAAACAAGGCCCGGAAAACATCAGCGATACCGATATCCAGCGGCCCGGCCAGGATATCCGCCACGACCAGCAGAAAAAGCACCGCCACGGAGCAGAGCCAGGTTATCGCAAGACGCTTATTCATCGTAGACGGCTTTCGAAAAAGATATGTTCCTCCACACCGGAATCACCGCCATGAGCAAGCCCACCGCCAGCACACAGACCGATGTCAGGACAATGTCTTTCCATTCCAGAATGACAGGGTATGCCCTTGTCACGAATCCGCCCGGCATACTTATGAAACCGAATTTCTGTTGGAGCAATGCGAATCCGATGCCCACGACAAGCCCGATGACGAGTCCGAGCACGGAAATCAGCCAGCCTTCCATCATGAAGATGCCACGCACCATGCCATCAGGCGCGCCCATGCTGCCGAGCGTGGCTATATCCCCCTTCTTCTCGATAATCAGCATCGACAGGCTTCCGAAGATACTGAACGAGATAATGATGATTATAAATATGAGTATCAGGAAGATAGCCGCCTTTTCATATTTCATCATCTTGTACAGTGCAGGATTCTGCGCGAACCTGTCACGCACCACGAAATCATCCCCCAGCCTTTCCCGCAAGCCCCCGATAATCTTTTTCAATCCAGCTTCTCCCGCCTCCGGCGCAATGCGTATCTCTATGGATGACACTTCATTGTCATAATCCAGCAACTCCCGCATTGACTCGATAGGCACTATCATCAGGCTTGCGTCGACATCGGCATTGACAGAAAATACGCCGGCGGGATAGACCTTGACCATCTCGATGGAGGCTGCTGGGTTCGCGAGCGAAATGTTGCGGTCACGGGCGGGGAAGTAGATTTCGATCGGGGCGACGAAACGCGGGCTGATGTCCATGATATAGGCCGTGCGCGCGCCGACGACCGCCAGCGGCACCTCGCCTCTGTGCAATGTGAATTTGCCGTCGCGGATATGGTCCTTCAGCGGGGATTCCTCTTCATAGACCGCATCCACGCCCTTCGCCTTGACCACGCCGCTTCGTCCGTCATAGTTCACGAACACGTTCTCCTCCAGGACACTGCACATGTTCAGCACCTCGCTCTGGTCGTATGCCCAGTCGAATGCCTCCTGCTCCGGAACGAATACCTTGCCCTTGGCCGGAGAAACCAGAATGTCCGGCTCAATGTTCCCGAGAGAGTCCTTGACCAGACTGTCGAAACCATTGTAGACGGACATTATAATTATAAGTGCGGCTGTACCTGTCGCCATACCTGCGGCACTTATCGCGGAAATAATGTTGATGACATTATGGGATTTCTTCGCGAAAAGGTAACGTACCGCAAATCTGAGGACCAGGTTCATCTCGTCACTATTTCTTCAGCAATTCATCGATATGCTCGACATAATCAAGTGTCGAGTCCTGATAGAACACGAGTTCAGGCACAATGCGGAACTGCTTGGCCACGAGACGGCCGAGTTCACCGCGGATTGCACGCGCATTGTCGTCGATGATCTGCATTGCAGCTTCTGCCTTGGATGAAGGGAAGATGCTGACATACACCTTGGCCACGGAAAGGTCGGGGCTGATGCGGACTTCCGTCACGGAAACCATCGCACCTCCGAACATGGCCATGCCCTTGCTCCTGATAATCTCGGCGAGGTCCTTCTGGAGTTCTTTCGCCACCTTTAGCTGCCTCGTGCTGGCTCCTGTGTTTCCGTTATCCATAACTAGATGATTTTTATAAGGTTATAGTTCTTCTTGCCACGCTGAGCGAGGATGTATTTTCCATCCACGATATCCTTTTCGCTCACCTCATATTCCACGTCGGCAACCTTGTCCTTGTTGATGCTTACGCCGCCGCCCTGAATCATCTTGCGGCACTCGCCCTTGGACGGGAACACCTGAGTCTTGACGGCGAGAAGGTCAATGATATTGCAAGGAAGATCCGACTTCTGGATTTCGAACGTAGGTACGCCGGAGAACACAGCGAGGAATGTCCTTTCATCAAGTTTCCTCAACTCGTCGGAAGTGGCGTTTCCGAAAAGCATCTTGGATGCGGAAAGTGCATTCTCATACTCCTGCTCACCATGTACCATAATCGTAATCTCCTTGGCCAGAAGTTTCTGGAGCTTGCGCTGACCGGGATCCTGCTTGTGCTCCTCAATGGCAGCCTCGATTTCTTCTTTCGTGAGAAGGGTGAAAATCTTGATATATCTCTCGGCATCCTCGTCGGAAACATTGAGCCAGAACTGGTAGAACTCGTATGGCGATGTCCTTTCAGGGTCGAGCCAGATGTTGCCGTTCTCGGTCTTGCCGAACTTTCTGCCGTCAGCCTTCCTGATGAGAGGACAGGTCAATGCGTATGCGTCAGTCTTGCCGAGCATCCTGCGGATAAGCTCCGTACCCGTGGTGATGTTGCCCCACTGGTCGCTTCCGCCCATTTCCAGACGGCAATTCTTGTTCTCGTAGAGCCACAGGAAGTCATATCCCTGGAGAAGCTGGTAGCTGAATTCCGTGAAAGACATGCCTTCGCGTGATTCATTGGACAGTCTCATCTTCACGGAGTCCTTGGCCATCATGTAGTTCACGGTGATATGCTTGCCCACGTCGCGGATGAAGTTCAGGAAACCGTAATCCTTCATCCAGTCGTAGTTGTTCACGAGCTCGGCCTTGTTCGGCGCGTCAGACTCGAAATCCAGGAATTTGGACAGCTGCTTCTTTATGCAGGCGATGTTATGGTTCAATGTTTCCTCATCCAGAAGGTTTCTCTCCTGTGATTTTCCGGAAGGGTCACCGATCATTCCGGTAGCACCGCCGACAAGTGCGATCGGCTTGTGGCCGCACTCCTGGAAATGCTTCAGGATCATGATGCTGACCATGTGCCCGATATGAAGGGAATCAGCTGTCGGGTCGATTCCGACGTATGCTGCTGTAGGGCCTTCCATCAGTTTCTCCTCTGTTCCGGGCATGATATCCTGGATCATGCCTCTCCACTTAAGTTCCTCTACAAAATTTTTCATGATATCTATAATTTTTATATTCTCGTCGCAAAATGCAAATATACGGAAAGAATTGGTAATTTAATTCAAATCTATTAAATTTGCGGATTGTTTAGTAAGCATGAAAAAATAAGTTGGTATAGATTTGCGAAGTATTTTCGAGGATAGATTTCTTTTCGAAGATGGAGTGTACTGGACGTACACGACTGATGAGAAAAGGAATATAGACCGAAAAGACGAACAAAGATTACCAAGTTATTTTTTAAGGATTACTTAGAACATATTAAACATACGAAATATTATGAGAAAGAACATTGTTGCCGGTAACTGGAAAATGAACACGACCGTTCCGGAAGGTGTAGAACTTGCAAAAGCAGTAGTAGAAAAATCAGCCCAGGTCCCTGAGGCTGTCGGACTTATCATCGCGACTCCATTCACCCACCTCGTTCCTGTATCACAGGTATTGAAGGGTTCAAAGGTAGAACTCTCCGCAGAGAACTGCGCAGACAAGGAGAAAGGAGCTTACACCGGTGAGGTTTCTGCTGCAATGCTCGCTTCAGCCGGCTGCGAATATACAATCCTCGGTCACTCAGAGAGAAGACAGTACTATGGTGAGACCGACGCTACTCTCGTAGAGAAGGTAAACCTTGCACTTGCAAACAATCTCGGCGTAATCTTCTGCGTAGGCGAGAACCTTGAGCAGAGAGAGGCCGGAAAGCACTTCGAAGTCGTTACAGAGCAGATCCAGAACGTTCTCTTCGGTCTTTCAGCAGAGCAGATGGCCAAGATCATCGTAGCTTACGAGCCGGTTTGGGCTATCGGTACAGGCAAGACCGCTACAGCAGAGCAGGCACAGGAAATCCATGCATGCATCCGTAAGGTCCTCGCTGACAAATTCGGTGCAGAGGTAGCAGAGAACACCACCATCCTCTATGGCGGAAGCTGCAAGCCTTCAAATGCCAAGGAATTGTTCGCTTGTCCTGATATCGACGGTGGTCTTATCGGCGGTGCAGCTCTCAAGGCTGACGATTTCATCCAGATCGCATTGTCATTCTAATTTCCGCGCGGCATAGGGCCGCAACTGACCGGAAATCCGGTCCCGGAAACAAAAAACCAATAACGGGGCAGCGAACTTAATGGTCCGCAGTCCCGTTTTTTCATTGGAATAACACACAAAACCGATATGATAAAGAAAATATTATTGACCAGCCTATGCCTCGCAGCCGTCGTTTCATGCGGCAACAGGGCACCCAAGTCAGAACTTCAGAAGAAGATCGACTCCTACGCAGTGTTCCAGATCGGATCTCCTTACATGGAAGGCATTTCCGACAACGGAAAAGAGGTGCTCAACCTCTTCAGAAAAGCTGCCGACGAGGTCGACAACATTTTTTGGGAACAGACATTCGGCGACAAGAACGCCATCATGTCCATGCCTGACGGTCCTGCAAAGGATTTCGCATTGATCAACTACGGCCCTTGGGACCGCATGGATGACAATGCTCCGTTCATCGAAGGCTATGGCGCAAGACCTGCCGGCGCATGCTTCTATCCGGAAGACATGACCGCAGAAGAATTCGACGCACTCGAAGATCCTGCAAAGAACTGCCCATATACATTGATCAGAAGAGGCGAAGACGGCAAATTGAAGGTCGTATGGTATCATGACGCATACAAGGAAAGCGTGGACAAGATCTGCGGTTACCTCGAAAGCGCCGCCACGATGACCATCAAGGAGAGTGTCCGCAACTACCTCCTCAAGAGAGCCGAGGCCCTCAGGACTGATTCATACAAGGAGTCCGACTACGCTTGGATGGACATGAAAGACAGCAAGATGGACTTGGTGATCGGCCCTATCGAGAACTACGAGGACGGTGTCTACGGAATCAAGACATCATACGAGTGCTTCATCCTCCTGAAGGACCTGAAGAAGACCGAAGAGCTCACAAAATACATCGCATTGCTTCCTGAACTCCAGAAATCCCTCCCTTGTCCGGAAGAATACAAGACTTTCGTGCCGGGAACAGAGTCTGACATGTTCGTCTACGATGCCATCTATTATGCAGGTGATGCCAATGCCGGCGGAAAGACCATCGCCATCAACCTTCCTAACGACCACGAGGTCCAGGCTGAGAAAGGCACCCGCCGTCTCCAGCTCCGCAATGTGATCAAGGCGAAGTTCGACAAGATCGTCTACCCTATCGGCCAGATTCTCTTCGAGCCTGAGCAGCAGAGATACCTCAGCGCAGATGCTTTCTTCTGGAATGTCACTTTCCATGAGGTGGCCCACGGCCTCGGCATCAAGGAGACTGTAAACGGTCTCGGAAGCGTCAAGGACGCCCTCGGCAACCAGGCTTCCACATGGGAAGAGGCGAAGGCTGACATTCTCGGTCTCTACATGGTATGCAGTCTTATCGACAAGGGCGAGATTCCTCTCATTTCCAAGGAGGCTGCCATCACCACATACATTTCCAGCCTGGTCCGCTCCGTACGTTTCGGCGCCGCTGACGCTCACGGACGTGCCAACATGATGTGCTACAACTTCCTGAAGGAGAACGGTGCATTCGAGCGCAACAAGGACGGCCTCTATCATGTGAATTTCGACAAGGTTCCTCAGGCCATCGCAGACTGGGCAAACCTCATCATCACCACACAGGCTACAGGCAACTACATGTTCGCCAAGGAATATGAGGCGAATCATGCAGTAGTTCCGGAGGCATTGTCAGCGGACATCGCCAACGTGAACCGCGGCGGCGTTCCTGTGGACATCCGCTTCGAGTTCGTCTGGTAAAAGGAAATGACATATAACCTGAAACAGGCTGGCCCGCAAAAAGGACCAGCCTGTTTTTATCTCAATATCTTGACCGTCATGCCGACACGCTTCCGGGAGTTCCATAGCCAGACGACGCCCTCGTCATTGATTTTCTTCACCTCGAAAGCCAGACTGCTCTTGTATACCGTCATCTTGTAGGAGGCATATTTGACGGAGCAGGTAATCTTCTGCCCCACGAAATCCGGTATGGCAGAGCAAGTTACGACATAATACTCCGACATGGTGTCATTATGCACACGAAACTGCTTGTTCTCACGGCTGAACCCAAGCTGCCATGTTTCCGGCTGATAGAGCACCTCCCTGGCGCCTTTCACCTCCAGCGCCAGACAGTCCTGTTCCAGGAACGCAGCATCCGGCTCATGCTCCGGAGCGCATCCGAGCACACAAGCCAATGCCGTCAGTATGAACAATTTCCGTTTCATCTCACAACCATCTTTTTCTCTATGATATCAGTGGACCCGTCAATATATGTGATGTGGGCCGAAATCACACAACTCCTGTCCACCCGGAAATACCCGTCCTTCCCCGGTGCAATCTCATTTCCGTCCATGAGCCATTCCACTCCGCGCGCATTGCTCAGGTTATAGACAATCAGCGGAATCATTGTCCCGGCCTTGAATGAATGGTCCGTATTACGCTCGACATCCTTGAGATATATGAACGGATAACCGTCGTTGTACACACGTTTGGTGACGACTTTCATCGTGATTTCCTTCCCTGTTCCCGATTCCGTCTCGTACTGGATTTTCACCGTATAGGCTGTGGACGGCTTGAGTCCCTCGATTCTCAACGCATATTCCCCCGCATCGTACGGATATACATTTTCCTCAATGCTTTCAGCGTCGGCCGGTCCCCATACCACCTTGGCAGGGATTGAAGCGCCATGCGTTTCCGCCTTCCATTGAAGTATCGCCACATCCTGGAAAACCTGGCTGCGCAGTTCCAATGCCTCGGGAACCGTCGTCCCTGAATTCCTTACTACATTGAATTCCACATTGTTACCGGCAATCATTATATCCTTGATTGCCAGCGGGGCCATGGTCCCGTCCCATAGTCTGAACGCCGGCACAGACTCCGCCGAAAACTCATTGTTCTTTCCGTACGGATAGAAAACCTGGCTGACATCCGCAGCTTCCGGCAGCGCCTCCATCATATCGGCGCACTCATGGTCCGGATTACAGTTCACCTCGTTGCTCAGCCAGCGTTCCGCAGCTGTCGCCACACGCTCATATTTCTTCGAATGCCCGGTTTTCGCCGATGACTTGTCAATGTGATAGATAGCCAGTCCCTTGCCGCCGATATACATATCCCAGCCGACCTGAGCGCGACACTCCACCAGAAAATACTCGCCCTCATTCGCCGTGTCGAAGCGCAGATACCGCCCGTTCTCATGAATAGGCTCCAGAATATAATGGCCTTCGGCCAATGTCTCCGGGTTCCCGATTCCAAGCATATCCCGTTCAATGGCATTGAGGTTCGGCGGCGTACGGCCTTCATTGTTCCTGCAGCCGTTATCCATCAGAGACGTTGTGCCCCAGAGATAGCCTTTCCGGATTTCGGTAGCGCGGACTTCCGTGTTGTAAAGGTCCACGAGCCCCAGCACATGACCGAATTCATGACAGAACATGCCGATGCCCGCGAGACGGAATTTGCCGTCCTTGCCCCTGCCGAGTTCCGAGCACATGGCATACCTGTTTATCTTTTTCCCATTGATTGTCAGGCTGATACCCGCCTTTTTCAACGACCAGGAATTCGACCAGAGGGCATTGTCCCCTCCCCCGTCGGCCTCGTCTTTTCCGGCGGTGAACACGAAGACATTGTCGACAGTCCCGTCGCCGTCGTCGTCATATTTGCTGAAATCGACGCCTTGTTTGGCCGCAAGACGGCATGCCTCAGCCACAGCCTCGGCGGCATTGGCGTCCGCGCCGTTCACATTGCGTCCGTAATATTCGAATGGCTTGCCCAATGTCACCAGCGGACCGATGTCGAAGTTGAATTCGCATTTGCCCTGGAACTGGTCGGTGAAATATTTCTTGGCGCTGTAGTTGCCTGTATTTATCAGACGGATGAAGTTATCCCGGCTATGGGTCATCTCCAGGTTCTTGAATTGCGCCAGGATGATGAGGCAGTTCCGCTTCACCACAGTCTCTTCCGTTCCCGCATCCGCAATATCCGCAGAAGCCGTCATGACAGATCCTGCCAGGCAGAATGCTGTCACGACGGCTGATATTATTCTCGACAATTTCATGCAGATCCGTTTCTTACAATCTGCATAGATAACTTATTTTTACGAAATAAGCAAGAAAGCATGGTGTTACTTCACCGGCACAAACGGATTTTCCGGCTTCTTGCCTTTATACACTGCCATGAAAATATTTCCGGTATAGGAATCGTACGCCAGATTCTGGACTCACACAATTTTGCTATTTTTGCAATTTGAAAACAGAAATGAAAAATGGAAATCAAGGCAATCATTTGCGACGCGGACGATACGCTATGGAGCAATGAACCGCTGTTCAGGAACGCTGAGCAGCATTGCTTCGAGATATTGAAAGAATACGGCACGCCGGAATGGCTGAACGCGGAACTTTACAGGACGGAAACCGACAACATGGAAGAACTCGGCTACGGTGCGAAGGCATTCATATTGTCAATGATAGAGACCGCCGTGAGAGTAAGCGGCGGAAAAGTCAGCGCAGAGAAGATTCTCCAGCTGGAGCAGACCGGAAGAGCGATACTCCGGAACCCGGCCACACCGCTTGACGGCGTGGAAGAAACATTGACAAGTCTCAGGCAGACAGGCAGATATGAATTGGCAATACTGACCAAGGGAGAGTTGCTCGACCAGAACAACAAGATAGACAGGTCAGGACTCAGGAAACATTTCGACTATGTGGACGTCGTGAATGAAAAGACCCCGGAAGTGTATTCCGAGCTGTGCGCGAGACTGGAAATCAGGCCGGAAGAAATGGTCATGGTAGGCAACTCCTTCAAATCCGACATTGACCCGGTATTGAAAATCGGCGGCAAGGGCATCTACATCCCCTCGCCGATGACCTGGCAGCACGAAATCGTGGAGGAATATGAACATCCCGGACT
>ULWK01055598.1_pt1 | contig 9237 bp, 8 predicted proteins | sample 1960281 | NCBI WGS metagenome assembly ULWK01 (sample SAMEA4835810, study PRJEB28245) | human gut metagenome | biome: gut microbiome; material: fecal sample | place: Denmark | collected 2008 | reverse complement strand
GTGGCCCGGTACCTGGAGACCCTGGAGAAGGTCAAAGAAATGAGGGCGGCGTACTTTGTTCCGGCCCATGCGGAGGCGGCGGAAGACATCGCGCCGCTGGCGGACTACAACATTGCCAAGGTCCACCAGGTGGCGGAGCAGATCCTCCATGTCTGCGCGCAGCCGCTGTGCTTTGAACAGATCCTCCAGCGGCTCTTTACGATATACGATCTGACCATGACCTATGAGCAGTATGTGCTGGTGGGCAGCACGGTGCGCTCCTACCTGTCCTGGCTGAAGGATACCGGCCGGGCAGACGCCTTCTTTGAGGATAACCTGCTGCGGTGGAAACGAACATGAGATTAAAAAACGCCGCCCAATCGGGCGGCATTTTTGACGTATGTCTGGAAAAATCAGCGCTTGCTGAACTGGGGCGCGCGACGGGCAGCCTTGAGGCCGTACTTCAATCGTCTGAGCGATGATTTTCCTTGATATTCCGGGCTTTTTTGAGCCTCGGCCCCTCGGTTGTCCTATTCCTTAACCAAAAAACAGGCCACTTTTACGAGGGGACAGCTTGATGAAATGCAGAATTTACTACATCGAATAGCTGTTCTGGTTTATTATACTTTACTCTTGCATAGATGTCCATAGTTGTCTTGCTGTTCTCATGTCCGGCAAGGTACTGGACCGTCTTGGGGTCAACACCTGCATACAGAAGATTGGTGATGTAGGTATGCCGCAGCAGGTGCGGTGTCACATCGAAGTCCAGGCTATACACAATGTTGGGATTGTTTTTCTGATGTCCTCCCAGACTCGGCTGAACAGTGTACTTGATGCTCTGTCCGTTCACATACTTATAATAGGTACGCTCCTTGGTAGACCGAACAACGATGTACTGCCAGACACGTTTGAACTGCGAATATGACAAGGGCTGTCCCTCACTATCGGCAATCACATATTCCGATTTGGAGGCAGCCTTGGCTTCCCGCAGACAATTCACAAGGCATTTGGGAATGGGAATATCCCTTCTTGCTGCTTTCGTCTTAAGCGTTGTAGAGATAACCGGTCTGTTATGCTCTGATCGCCATGCGCGCCGCACAGAGATATATGGAGTGGGTGCATCGAGGAACACACAATCCCATTGCAAGGCGAGAGCTTCTTCTCGGCGCAGACCGGCATATAAGCCGATCATGGTAAACAGATACGGCGGAAGTCCTTTGACGGTTTCCAGCAGCACTTCCACCTGCTGGTCTGTCAGCGAATCTTTCTTTTGGGTCGGTTTCCCTCCTTTTGCCGAAATCCCCTCACACGGATTGTATTCCAGCAACTGGCTCCGCTCTGCCGAGTAAAAAATGCACTTGAGGAGCATATTCACCGTATTGTGCAGGCTCTCGGACTTATTGGACAATGGGATCAGCGCCAGACGAATATCATCCGCTGTTACTTCCTCCATATACATATCTCCCAAAGGCTTGATAATGTAGTTCTTCATATTGGAGGCGTAGCCCTTCAGTGTAGCCGGCGACACTTTTGCGGATTGCATCAACAGCCACTTCTCACAATACTCGGCCACAGTAGGATGCTCCCGGTGGAAGATGATCTCCGCTACCTGGCGTCTCGCCTCCTGCTCTTTATCGTACAGTTCCTCGCAGGTAGTCCCATACAAGCTCACCTGCTTGCCGTCTGCGTCCAGAATCCGGGTTCTGTAATACAGGACACCCTTTCGTGTGACGGTTCCATATTGAGGTATGTTTTTTTTCTTCTTTGCCATAATTAATTTCCTTTCTCGCGTGGTGATGTATCTACACCTCCTTTTTATCAGAGATTTCAAATTGAATCAAAGATACGGCCAAGGAAAAACTAAGAGCGAGACATCCTTGTCTCGCTCTTACTTCATTTTCTGAATTGTTCGGAACTTACACAGCGTCCCATAAGTCAAAGGCACAGCCCATTGCTTTGACAAGATCATCCGGCCTGTTGTATTTGACCTTTGCGTAAATGTCCATCGTGATTTTGCTGCTTTCATGGCCCGCCAAATATTGTACCGTTTTGGGGTCCACCGAAGAATGAATCAGATTGGTGATGTAGGTGTGCCGCAGCTGATGCGGTGTCACTTCAAAATCCAGGCTATATACCACATGGCCGTTATTCCTGGCTTTTTCTCCAAGTTTCGGGTAAAGCATATATTTTACATACTTTCCGTCCACAAGTTTTCTGGCCATTCTCGGCTTTGCAGTCCGCGTCACAATATACTGCCACAGCCGCTTAAACTGTGTATAGGATAGCGGATCACCGTCCCGATTGGCAATCACATAATCCGAAGTGGATTTTTTCTTTGCATCTTTCAGACATTCAACCAGACAGACCGGGAGAGGAATGTTTCTTTGTGCCGCTTTGGTCTTTAGCTCGGTAAGAATGACCGGCCTGTTATGTTCTGTGTGCCATGCCCGCCGTACCGTTAAGTACGGAGCCTCTGCATCCAGATACACAGAATCCCATTGCAGCGCCAGGATTTCTTCCCGGCGCAGACCGGCATATAAACCGATCATCACAAATACATAGGGCGGCAAATCCCGGATCGTGTCCAAAAGCCGCTCAACCTGTTCATCCGTCAATGCCTGTCTTTCTTCCTGGGGAACTCCTCCCTTTGCATCCAGGTATATGGTCGGGTCCTCGTCAATCACATGGCTCTCCTTGGCCGCCCGGAAAATGGACTTGCAGAGAATCACCACAGACTTATAAACCGAAGCCGACTTCTTGGAAACAGGTACGAGGGCAAGTTGGATGTCATCCAGGGATACATCAGCCATTCTCTTGTCTCCCAGCCCTCCAATAATGTGCCGCCGCACCTTAGAGGTATAATCTGTCAAGGTGGTGGCCCGAACATGGACGGACTGCATCAGCAGCCACTTCTCACAGTACTCAGCAACCGTAGGCGATCTTCGACGAAACGTAGTACTGTCAATCTGCTCTAACGCCTCCAGTTCCTTGTCATAAAGCTTTTCGGGCGTCTTTGCATAAAGCGCCACTCTGTTTCCATCCGAATCTTCGACTCTGGTTCTATAATATTCAATGCCGTTAAGCACGACCGTACCATATTGAGGAATTGCCCTTTTTCTTTTTGCCAATTCCGTCACCTCCTAAGAATAATGTCCAGCGCTGTACCTTTGTTTTATCAGACATATTAGGTTCCAGCAAGGATACGGAACAGCTCAAGCTCGGACACTTCGCAGCTTGCGGTATGTAGCGCTTTTTTCCACTGGCTTTGCACGATGGGTGCATTTTGCGATATACTCCTGAAGGCCAGCATCTGTAAAGTACACGCAACCATTTTGCACATACTGAACATAGGAAATTAGCCCACTGTTTCGAGCTGCATCCAAAGTGGCAATGCTAATCCCCAGTAATTTGGCAGCCTCTTTCCGCGAAATCAATTTTTCCATAGGTGGTCCCCCTTTCTGTCAAAGATGTGGTTGTTGCTTTCAAAATCACATGAATGCGCTGGCAACCGAAGCTGCCAGCGCATGGTATCTGACTTTGAAAAATTTACTCGCCACATTTGCCACGCACCCCTGGCGATGGGGACATTCCGGTCTCCGCTGGCGCGGCTGTCATAACTCCACAGCGTCGTTTTACTCGTGCGCCGCAGAGTTCCCCCCAAGTCTTTAGGAGGCCGTGAGGAAGTATCTTTAACCCCTATGCAGTCATCGCGCCCTGAAATGCCACTTTCGGGTATCAGGCTGACGTGGATCGCTCGGAACAGTCCTATTCATCACCTCCTGGGGCTGTCCATCTTCGCGGCGTGCCTGATTCGCTCGTACATAGGTTATGTACCGGAAATGCCGTCTATGAAATTGTCAAGCTCCACATTGGGAGAATGTTCTTCCCTCAATGGGTAGGCACTGATACGCTTCATTTGTTAAGTGTTATTCAAAAATTTTTTTATTTTTTTAAATCTTTGTGCAACAGCACTTCTGGAACAATGCCAAAGACGTGCTACATCAATTTGACGATAACCATCCACAAAAAGTAATGTCAATAGCTCCAAATCTTTCTTCGACAGCTTCTTCAATCTCAACAGTAGTTGTTCGTTTTCCACCGAAGCCAACCATCCATATCGCGTTTGATCAATCTTATCAACATCCCATTGATAAGATAACGATGCAAACTTTCGGAACAGCTGTGATTGACCACATACTTCATCATATTGTTCACAAGGTATTGGTTGCGTATGGTTTTGAAAAACCCTTTGACTGCAAAACCATGCCCAGTCATATTCTTTCATGGCAGCAATCTGTTCTTCGCTCATCCCTGCATCACAATACTCAACTTCTAAACGCTTCCATCTACTATCAAACTTCTTTTTCTCATATCCATAATTAAATCCCATTATTAACCTCCTGTAGATTCAATTTGCAAAATTCACCATGCAAACTAAAATCAGGAGGAGATCGACAACGAGAATCTCTGGGTTGTTTTCCATCCCCAGAAACAAAAATGCCAGCTGATCTTAAGGACCAACTGGCATTTTTATTCGCGCACAAAGAAAACGCATTATTAAGATTTTATAAGTACAACAAGTATACCAAGCACAATTCGATACCAACCAAACACCTTAAAATCATGTTTTTTGATAAAGTTCATTAGGAATTTAATTACTAAGACAGATACCGCAAATGCCACAGCCATACCGAGAACAAGAGCGAGCAGTTCTGCACTTGTAAATTCAAACCCGAATTTTAACAGCTTAAAAGCACTTGCTCCAAGCATAGTAGGTACTGCGAGGAAAAAAGTAAACTCTGCTGCTGCCACTCGTGAAACTCCTATGAGTAAAGCACCTATAATCGTTGCTCCCGACCGTGATGTGCCGGGTATAAGTGATAACACTTGAAATGCCCCTATCAAGATTGCTGTTTTATAGCTGATGTCAGAAAGTGCCATAGTAGTAGGAGTACGCTTTTTATTCCAATTTTCTATGAGAATGAATAACAAACCATAAAAGATTAACATGATTGAAATCACAATGGGGGTTTGGAGGTAAGCATCCAAATAATCATCAAATAGAATCCCCATAATAGCTGACGGTACACAAGCTACCGCAACCTTGAACCACAACGAGAAAGTATCCTTTTTAACAATTGACTGTGCTTTGTTCTTAAATTGAAAGGGAAACATCTTGTTCCAAAACATTACAACCACTGCGAGTATAGCTCCAAGTTGAATAACAACAAAAAACATTTCTTTAAATGCTTCGCTCATATTAAGTGTGATAAATTCGTCCACAAGAATCATATGTCCTGTGCTGCTGATAGGTAGCCACTCAGTAATACCCTCAACAATTCCAAGAAAAATAACTTTTAAAATTTCTATAAAATCAAGTACCATTATTTCAAATCCTCCTTTTTAAAATGATGAAAGGTCATAAGAAAACCAACTGCTGATACAAGAATAATAATAGATACAGACAGCAGTGTAGGATAGCCGGTACTCTGAAGTTTACCCTGCACCAAGAAATAGGTGGCTGTCCACGGATACAACGCTCCCCATTCTTGATTTGAAAGTGCGGCACTTCCCATGACAATCACGGCAGAGCCAATCATCGGGGCGACAAATCCTTTTGTTTTCATAGCAACAAACACAAAAGGAGAAACTGTTAAAAACATCAGGATACTGCCAAACAAAAACTTGGGGAGCCATACTATTGCCACTAGTAAGCTATATCCCTCCAATGTAAAGACAGCGTCATATAGCCCACAAACGATAAATATACCTGCCCATGTTACAAGGGTTAGCATAACAATCCAAAGAAGCAGGGTGCAAAATTTTCCAATTAATAGTTTTGTCCTTGAAATGGGTATGGGCAATATGGTTTTGAGGGTGCTTTCTGTGTACTCTCTGCTAAACAAGTAAGCTGCAATTGCCACATATATCATAATGTTTACCAGCAGCATGATATACAGTACACTGTCGCTGTATATGTCAGACAAGGTAAAGATAATCTCCGGCTTATCAAAATGTGTTTGCAAGGCTTCTATTAACATCAAAAGTGGGGTAGATAATACCCCTGCCACACTAATTAGCACCATTTTTGAACGCTTTAGTTTTAATAATTCACAAGAAATAAGATTAAGCAATACCGCCACCTCCAATCAGTTTAGAAAAGTAGTCCTCTAAGTTTTCCTCACTATCATTTATCCTTGTCACGAGCAGTCCATTTCGTGCAAATTCTCGATTGATTTCTCCAACACTTTGGCTAAAGTCATAAATTCTCACCGTACCGTCCTGCACTGTAAAATCCGTCATGTGGTAGTGGTTTTCTAAAATCTTTCCGGCTATCTCACTGTCAGATAAATCAAATTGAATGTATTTTCGATTCCTTTTGTGAAGCTCGGATATATTCACTTCCTCTACTAAATGCCCCTCGTGCATAACGCCGATAATATCTGCTATCTGTTCAATCTCGCTTAAAACATGGCTTGAGATAAAAATGGTAATGCCATGATTGTGACTAAGTTCAGATAAAAATGAGCGTATTTCAACTATTCCAATGGGGTCAAGTCCGTTAATCGGTTCGTCAAGTATTAAAAGCTCCGGCTCGTGCATAATGGCGGCGGCAATACCAAGCCGTTGCTTCATTCCGAGGGAATAATCGGAAAAGACTTTTCTTTTCTCCTTATGCAGCCCCACAACTTCAAGAGCTTTTTCTACTCCACTTTTAGATACTCCCCCTCGCAGTTTAGCGAGAATTTGCAAATTCTCATACCCTGTTAAATTACTGTAAAATCCCGGTGTTTCGATAATAGAGCCTACTTTGCTATAAAGGGTATGGATATTTTCCTTATAGTTTGTGCCAAACAAGCGTACCGTTCCCTCCGTTGGGAAAGCAAGCTGCAACATCATTTTCATTGCTGTGGTTTTGCCTGCTCCGTTTCTGCCGAGCAAACCATAAATTTTGCCCTTTGGCACATGAAGATTTACCTTATCGACAACGGTGGCTGTTCCGTATCGCTTCGTAAGATTTTCTGTTTCAATGATATAATCCATATTTGATTCTCCTTTCCGTGGGTTGCTGTTCTTGTTTTCGCTGACCACAATCTTATTATCCACGAGTATTGCATAGAAGCCAAGAAATCTACCGTCACAATGCCGACACAATAGATGTCAGCACGAAAAAAGCTCCGACACTTATCGTGTCAGAGCCTATTTTAAAGGGTTTATGGCATTTTACTTTGTTTGGGTTTGCTTTATCCAGACAAATATTTTAGCAACAAATAGCAGAAACATAAGGGCGGTTACATAGGGTTGTCTTGCCGTAGCGAAGAAGCAGATAAAAAGCGTACTCAGCACGAGAGAGCATTTTGTGATTATGTTGCTCCATGATTCCTTTTCAAAACAAACACACATCAGTTTCGCTATCCCAAGTGCAATCAAAACAATAAAAACAATCCAATAGATTGCAAGATATATTGGGGTAGTGTCTGTAAATGAAAGTAGATTGACAGAATAAATATATCCGTCAACAAGGTTACCATACAACGGCAAAAGTATAAAAGTAACCGCCATCATATCTAATATTCCATAAATGAAACTGTAAATTTTTTTCAAGTTGGAACGATTTTCAGTTTCGGCAAGTGTAATCAGTTCTTCGCCCGATAGCAGTTCATCTATGGTCACAGAAAAGAATTTAGAAATACACTTGAGCGACTCAATGTTAGGGTAACCCTTGCCGGTTTCCCTTAGTTAAAGATATTGTTGGGTAAAAAAAGATGTGTCAGTCGATTTTTCCTATAAAGCGATAGTAAATCTCTACTTCCTGTTCCCGGCTGCCGTCCTCGCCCTTGGCCGCTTCATGCACAAGGATTTTCTCAATCAGGGTATTCAGAAGTTCGGCGGTTAGCTCCGCAGGGTTGACATACTGCTTCATCAGCCCTACCCACTTTTCAGCGTCAACGGCGGTCTGTGCAGCGGCTTCCATAGCTTCGTGAAGCTGCCGGATTTTCTCGTCCAGCTCCTTTTGTTCTCCCTGGTACTTCTCGGACAGCATATTGAAGTTATACTCGGTTATGCGTCCGGCAGACCAGTCCTCATACATTTTAGCAAACAGCCCGTCAACCTCCGCTTTGCGCTTCTCTGCTTTTTTCAGTTCGGATGCCTGTTTCTTCTTCGCAGAGCTACGTTCCTTATCGCTGGCATTGAGCAGCCTTTTCAGAAGTTTGTCCTCGTCCTGATGTGCCTGCTGTGACCAATATTGCAGGCGGGAGAGAACATAGGCGTAAAGCACATCATAGCGGATGTAGTGCATGGAGCATTGGCGCAACCCTTGTCCGTTCTTGCTGCAATGATAGTAGCCATACGGAGTTTTGTTCTGCTTATTCTCTCCGTATGCCAGCGACCAGCCGCAGTCCGCACACTTTATCAGCCCTGAAAAAATCTGTGTCGTGCCGTCTTTCTGCCGTCTGCGCCTGCTGGCGATCTGCTCCTGCACCTGCCGGAACACATCTTCGGAAATAATAGCTTCGTGGGTGTTCTCCACACGATACCATTCCTCCTGCGGTTTGCGTACCTTTTTCTTGTTCTTGAATGAAATGTTGCTCTGCTTGTTGTGTACGCTGTGACCGATGTAGGTTTCCTCTTTTAAGATGCTCTTGACCTGCGCTATCGTCCACGCATAGGCTTTTTCCTCCGGCGCTCCGGCATAGATGTTAGCGAAAGTGCCGTATCTCTGGAAGTTCAGCCATCCGGGGGTGGGCACTTTTTCTTCCACCAAAATCCGTGTGATACTGGCCGCCCCTCTGCCATGAACGGCAAGGTCAAATATCTTTTCGATAATCCACCTTGTTTCCGTGTCAATCAGAAGATGCCCGGTCTTGTCCGGGTCTTTGATGTAGCCCAGCGGGGCGTAAGCTCCGTAGTGTGCGCCGTTTGCAAACCGTGTCCGCATGGCTGCCTTGACCTTTTTGCTGGTCTGGCGGGCGTGCATCTCATTCAGGATATTCAGGAATGGGGCAAGCTCGCTTTCTCCGTTGAGGGTGTCCACATTGTCATTGATCGCAATGTAGCGGACGCCTTTGCTTGGGAAGTAGATTTCTGTGTATTGGCCGGTCAGAATGTAGTTTCTGCCTAAGCGGGATAAGTCCTTTGTTACAACGCAGTTGATTTTCCCGTCCTCGATGTCGTCAATCATCCGCTGGAAACTCGGCCTGTCAAAGTTCGTGCCGCTCCATCCATCGTCAATATACTCGTCTACTATGGTCAATC
>ULWK01046339.1_pt1 | contig 9312 bp, 8 predicted proteins | sample 1960281 | NCBI WGS metagenome assembly ULWK01 (sample SAMEA4835810, study PRJEB28245) | human gut metagenome | biome: gut microbiome; material: fecal sample | place: Denmark | collected 2008 | reverse complement strand
ACCGTCCTGAAGAAGCAGCTTGCCCGGAATGAGAAGCGGATTGTAGACCTCAAACGGCTGTTCATGAAAATCTACGAGGACAACGCCAGTGGAAAGCTGAGCGATGACCGCTTCGACATGATGAGCCAGAGCTACGATGCCGAACAGAAGCAGCTGGAAGAGGAAGTTCTCTCCATCCAGCAGGAAATTGAAGTACAGGAACAGCAGATCGAGAATATTGAAAAATTCGTCCAGAAAGCGCACAAGTACGTCCATATTGAAGAACTCACCCCATATGCTCTCCGTGAACTGGTGTCGGCTATCTATGTGGATGCCCCGGATAAGTCCAGTGGAAAGCGGGTGCAGCACATCCATATCAAGTACGATGGGCTGGGGTACATCCCTCTGGATGAACTGGAAGCAAAAGAAAAGGCGTGACCGAAGTCACACCAAATCTTCCCCATTTATAGGGAACTTTTGCAAATACTGTTTTATGGGAACTCTGCCGGAAAGCAGTTCCTCTTTTTGATTGGGTAAGATCAGAAGGTGAAGCCCTCATCGAGGAAGGCCAGGCCGAACGCGCCGGGGCCGGCGTGGGTGCCGATGACACAGCCGATCTGGCGCACAAGGGCCTCGTTCCGGCCCAGATTCTCCTGCAGGTAGGTCTGGATGGGCTGCACCTCGCGGGGGGCGAGGGTGTAACCGGCCAGCGCGTCGGCGCAGGTGCTGATGCCGCCCAGCTCCTCGATCTTCTTGAACAGGGCAACGTAAGCGCCGGGCAGGCCCCGGGCCTTGCCCGCCATAACGACCTTGCCCTCCTTGATGGTGATGAGGGGCTTGATGCCCAGCATCCCACCGGCCACGGCCACGGCAGCGGGCAGGCGGCCGCCCTTGCGCAGATACTTCAGGTCGTCGATGACAGCCACCAGGTGCAGATGCTCCTTGGCGTGCTCAAGGGTGGCGGCGATCTGTCCGGCAGTCTTTCCGGCATCCCGCAGCTGAACAGCCAGCCGCACCAGCAGGCTCTCGCCCAGGCAGACGTTCTCGGAATCCACAAAGAGGACATTGTCCACATTGGCCATGTCTGCGGCCAGCCGGGCGCACTGGCAGGTGCCGGACAGCTCATGGGAGAGGAAGATGCCCACCACTTCGTCCCCGGCGGCAGCCGCCTCAAGGAAGAAGCGCTGGAACAGCTCGGGGCTGGGCTGGCTGGTGGTGGGCAGCTTGTGGCAGCGGGCCATCACGCCGTAATACACGGTGGGGGTCATATCCACGCCGTCCCGGAGCACGGTGCCGTCCTCCAGGGTGACGTTCAGGGGGATGACGGTCACGCCCAGCTGCTCGGCTTCAGCGGGCAGGATGTCGGATGCGGAATCGGTAAGAATGCGGATCATAGTAATACCTCCAACGGGGCCAAGAGCGGATAACCCGACCAAATCAATCAAAAAGTCGTATAGGAATATACCAGAGACGACGGGAAATGTCAATTGTTTGAATCAATATTTCTTCGTATTTTCGCAATTCCGCTCCGTTTTCTTGCACAAACGGGCCGGAACATGATACAATGGGCATCAGGCATTGCGGGGCGGTGCGCTGTGCGCCCGAAGCAGCGGAACAGCGCGGCCCCAAACGGAGAGGGGACGGAGAAGATGTCAGAACAGAACCGCCGCCTGCGGGCGGCAGGCATCGCGGCACTGGCCTGGGCCGGGCTGGCGGCGGTCTGGTGTGTGCTGGTCCCCGGCGGGGCGGCAGAGCTGCCGCAGGGCGTGCCCGGCACGCTGCGCAGCCTGCTGGTGCTGCCGCTGGCCGAGGAGCTGGTGTTCCGGGGGGCGCTGCTGCACCTGCTGCGGCCGCTGGGGGAGCACCCGGCAAACCTCTGCCAGGCTGTGCTCTTTGCGGCCCTGCACGGAACGCTGACCGAAAAGTGCTATGCGCTGGGCATGGGGCTCATTTTCGGGTGGGCCGCAGAGCAGACCGACAGTCCTGCACCCGGGGTGGTGCTGCATATCCTGAACAATGGGCTGGTGCTGGCCCGGGCGCTGGCAGAAAGGGGAATGGGATGACCGACTATGAGCTGATGGGCGCTGCGCTGGAGGAGGCCGCACGGGCCGCCGCGCTGGGCGAGGTGCCCGTGGGCGCGGTGGTGGCCCGGAACGGCGAGATCATCGCCGCCGCCCACAACACCCGCGAGACCGAGAAAAACGCCCTCCACCACGCCGAGCTGCTGGCCATTGACGCGGCCTGCAAAAAGCTGGGCGGCTGGCGGCTGTGGCAGTGTGAGCTGTTCGTTACGCTGGAGCCCTGCCCCATGTGCAGCGGCGGCATCATCAACAGCCGGATCAGGCGGGTGGTGTACGGCGCGGCGGATACCAAGGCCGGGTGCTGCGGCAGCGTGACCGACCTGTTCGCCCTGCCCTTCAACCACCATCCGATGGTGGAACGCGGCCTGCGGGCGGAGGAGGCGCAGGCGCTGCTGCAGGCGTTTTTCCTCCGGCTGCGGGCGCAGCGGGCCGCAAAGCCCCGCTGGAAACCGCCCGTGACCCCCTGAGAACGTGAAAAAAAGTGGGAACTGCGTGAAAAGACGGCGGTTCCCACTTTCTTTTTTCGTCGAATTGTGCTATATTATTTAATGGTAACTTGTCGAAACCACTCGCACAGACCAGCGGGCTCGCCGCAGGACCGGCCTTGACCGGAAAGAGGAGCAGAGCGCAGCCCATGGGTGCGGTGGAGGGCGGGACCTTCCTGCCTGCGGGATTTTTTGCAGGCAGAGAACAAACGGCAGGAGGGCTGACTCTTGTACGATGATGAATTTGAATTGACCTTTGACCTGAGCGATGAGGACGAGGCATCCCGGGCCCCTGAGCCGGAACAGGAGCCGGTGCAGGAAGCTGCGCCGGAACCGGCCGCGGAAACAGAACCGGCCGCGGAAACAGAACCGCCGGTGGAGCCTGTGCCGGGACCGGCAGTCCCTGCGGCCAACGGGCGCTGTGTGCTGATCTCGGGCGGCGACCGGGGCATCGGAGCCGCGGCGGCCCGCGCTTTCTGGCAGGCGGGCTACCGGGTGGCGGTGCTCTACCACACCCACGCCGAGGCGGCGGCGGCACTGGAAAAGGCGCTGCCGGGCCTGCTGGCGGTCCAGTGCGATGTGGCCTCCCGCGCCAGCTGTGAGGTGGCGTTCCACACCGTGGAGCAGGCCGTGGGCCATGTGGATGTGCTGGTGAGCAACGCGGGCATTGCCCAGCAGAAGCTGTTCACCGATATCACCCCGGAGGAGTGGCAGCACATGCTGGACGTGAACCTGAGCGGCGCGTTCCACCTGTGCCAGCTGGCCCTGCCGGGCATGATCCGCCGCAAGGCGGGCCGCATCCTGACCGTGAGCAGCATGTGGGGCCAGACCGGCGGCAGCTGCGAGGTGCATTACTCCGCTGCCAAGGCGGGCCTGATCGGCCTGACCAAGGCCCTTGCCAAAGAGGAGGGGCCCAGCGGTATCACCGTGAACTGCGTGGCCCCGGGTGTCATCGACACCGATATGATGGCGGCCTTTACGGCAGAGGATAAGGCTGCGCTGGCCGAGGAGACCCCCGTGGGCCGCCTGGGCAGCGCGGACGAGGTGGCGCAGCTGCTGGTGTTCCTGGCAGGCGAAAGCGCCGGTTACATCACCGGGCAGGTGTTTGGTGTGAACGGCGGCCTGGTGATTTGAACCATCCCGCAGCGGCAAAACTTATGATACGATATCACTTACGGCGCAGCCAGCGCCGCGGTGAAAAGGAGAGAGCGAAATGGGCATGACTTTGAAGGAACTGTTGACGAAGGGCGAAGGCACCCTGACGGCGGGCGAGGCCAAGACACTGGCTTCCCAGTGCCGGATGGATGTGGAAACGCTTTACACGCTTCTGGAGGAGCGCGGCATCAAAATTCTGGATGACGAGGCCGACGGTGACACCAGCCTGGATGTGGAAGGCATCATGGCAGAGGTGGAAAGTGCCGAGGCAAACAGCGATGAGCTGGGCCTGGGCGATGAAAATGAGGACGACCCGGCAGAGGAGAACCCCGCAGACCTGAAGGCTGCCATGGATGAGCTGCTGGATGACCCTGTGAAGAACTACCTCAAGCAGATCGGCCAGATCCCGCTGCTGAGCGCGGAGCAGGAAGTGGACCTGAGCAAGCGCATCCACGCCGGTGCCGAGGCTGCCCACATCCTTCAGGCCGACCGCCAGAAGTACGGCGCGCCTGAGTACATCAAAAAGAACAGCGCCCGCTTCTCGTTCGAGGAGGATGAGAACAGCCGGAGCTATACCGAGGATCTGGACGAGGACGGCAACACCAAGTCCAGCGAGGATGACGAGGAAAAGGCTGCCGAAGAGGAGGCCATGGAGGCTGTTGAGAACGGCCCCCTGACGGAGGAGCGCCGCCAGGAGCTGCTCAAGATCCGCCGCGACGGCCTGAACGCCCGCCGCAGCCTGAGCGAGGCCAACCTGCGTCTGGTGGTCTCCATCGCCAAGAAGCATGTCGGCCACAACCTGGCGTTCCTGGACCTGATCCAGGAGGGCAACATCGGCCTGATCAAGGCCGCCGAGAAGTTTGACTGTGACCGTGGCTTCCGCTTCTCCACCTACGCCACCTGGTGGATCCGTCAGGCCATCACCCGCGCCATTGCGGATCAGGCTCGCACCATCCGCATCCCGGTACACATGGTCGAGACCATCAACCGGATGCGTCAGGCCACCAACCAGCTGGTCTACCAGAACGGCCACGAGCCCACCCCCGAGGAGCTGGCAAAGGCCATGGATATGAGCGTGGAGCGCGTGCGCGAGATCCAGCGCATGGCGCAGGAACCCGCCAGCCTGGAAAGCCCCGTGGGTGAGGAAGAGGATTCCTCCCTGGGCGATTTCGTGGCCGACGAGAACGCCGAGGCCCCCGGCAAGGCAGCGGACCGCGCCATGGTGGCCCAGCAGATCAATCAGGCCCTCAAGAGCCTGACCCCCCGTGAGGAAAAGGTCATCCGCCTGCGCTTTGGTCTGGACGATGGCCGCCCCCGCACGCTGGAGGAGGTGGGCCGTGACTTCGGTGTCACCCGTGAGCGTGTCCGCCAGATCGAGGCCAAGGCCATCCGCAAGCTGCACAGCCGCAAGTGCCTGGCCCTGCTGAACGGCCTGATCGAGTGATCCTGAACTTACCGCTATGAGAAAGAGCCCCCGCCGGTCTATTCCGGCGGGGGCTCTTTTGGTGGTGTACAGGTCAGCAGCTGCGCAGCAGAAAGGCCATATAGAGGGGAAGGGTCAGGAGCGGCCCGTTTTTCCCGATATTATAGTCTCCGAGCTTGATCGCATGAGATACATGATATTTTTCAGGGTGGTTGAGGATCGTCTTTGTGCTTTTGACATTTCCGGAGCGGGCCTTTACCTCTACAAGGGTGCATTCCCCCTGATAACGGATCACAAAATCCACCTCGAGGCCGGAATCCTTGTGGAAATAGTAGAGCTTGCGCCCCATCTTGGTGAAGATATCGGCGATCAGGTTTTCAAAGATAGCGCCTTTGTAGCCATAGAGGTCGCCTTGCAGGATGTCAAACTGCGTTCCGTTCTCCAGCATGCTGACGAACAGGCCGGTGTCGCACATATAGACCTTAAAGGTATCCTCTTCCGCATTCCCATCCAGAGGCAGCTCGGTAATGGACAGATTGTGACACCGTGTGATGATGCCAGCATCCTCGATCCACTGCAGGCTTCCGGCATATTTTGCGGAGGTGGAGCCTTTTTTTACAACGGAATACTGGAATTTTTTGTTTTCCTTGGCAAGCTGGCGGGGAATGGACTGGAAACACTCCTTGATGCGGGACTTATCCTTTTTCTCCGCGTACTTTACCATGTCGTCCTCATAGGAACGAACGATGTCCCGCTGGATACGCAGGACCTCATCCATCTGCCTGCTGGTCACAAAGGTCTGGACAGCATCCGGCATTCCTCCCACAACGGTATATTGGAGCAAAAGCTGCCGCATCCGGTTGTGCAGCGCTTCCGGCACAGGGGAACCGGAGTCCAGAGACCTTTGCAGCAGCGCAATGACAGGTTCGGTGATGTCATTGGCCCATAAGAATTCTTCAAAATCCAGTGGGTACATTTCAAGAATCGTCTCCGATCCGACAGGAACGGATCTTGGCTCCTTGCCGTAGCCCTTTACGCCCAACAGGGAGCCGGTGCCGATCACGTCATAGCGGCCGTCGATGCGGAAAAATTTCAGGGCCGTTCGGGCTTCCGGGCAATCCTGGATCTCGTCCAGGATCAGGATCGTCTGGCCCGGCTCAAAAACGGCATCCTTGCCAAGAAGGGCAGAGAGCATCATCACGATGTTGTCGATCTCCAGAGAACCGGAAAAGACAGAAGCATAATCCGGATTCTCGAAGAAGTTGAGGTACACTGTGTGTTTGTAATTCTTTCTGGCAAATTCCAATACAGAAAAGGTCTTGCCGCACTGACGGCAGCCCTTGATGATAAGCGGCTTCCGGCCGGGCGTGTTTTTCCATGCAAGCAGCTGGTCTGTGATCTTTCGCCTTAACATACCGTTTCACTCTCCCGAAAATAAATGATCCTGCATCTATTATAAAAGAAAAAGATAACTTTTTCAAGGGACTTCTTTGCGAGGACTGCAACTTTTTCAAGCGACTTTTTAACAGAAGGAACAACTTTTTCAAATGACTTTTGCGCAGGAAAGTGGATCTGCCGCAGCGCGGTTATAATTCCTCTGCCCGCCCCATATATTCTTTTCAGAACAAAACGGGTGGGAGGGAACGGCATGTTTGTGGTAACGCTGAACAAGACGAGCTTGAAAAAGGTGGGGGCCGGTGCGCTCTGCTGTGCGCTGGTGATCTTCAGCGCCTTTCTGGGGCGGTACATCAGCACCCGCACGGTGGCGGCAGCGGCCGGGGTGAACCGGATCGAGAGTGCGCAGGACATCCAGACCTGGTTCACGGGCTACGGGCTGGATGTGGACGGCACATCCATCACGGCGGATAAGGTCAAGATCCCCCGCAAGTGGGACGACAGCTTTTCGGCCTTCAACGGGGTGGTGCAGCAAAGCGGGATGGATCTTACCCGCTACAAAGGGAAAACCGTGGAAAAGTGGACCGCCCTGATCTCGGCGGCCAGCAGCGGAGAGACCAGCCGCTACGGCGTGCTGCTGGTCTACCGCAAAAAGGCTGTGGGGGCCTACCTGCTGGAAAAGCCTTCAGGCACGGTGATCGGCCTGAAGGATGCCCAGACCGCAATGGCGCAGGCCGAGCAGCAGGATGCCCAGCAGGTGTCCGGTGAGGATTACAGCGGCGACTGGGGAGAGCGCCATGATGAGGAGCTGGGCGCGGCCGGGCAGAGCCAGCAGACCAGCGGGGAGCCGGACTCCGTGGTGCCCGAGGAGGCGCAGTACACCGACCTGCCCCTGGATGCCGAGGGGTATCCTGTCGAATGAATCCGGTGGAAAAATGGGGGCAAAACTTCTGTTCAATAGCACCAAAATTTCTGGCTAAAAATCAGCAATATGGAATGATGAAAAAATAACGAAGCGGGTTTATAATAATAGTAGCATCCCGCAGCAAAATCGGCTGCGTCCGGAGTGGCAGGGCTGTCCGGATCTGAAACGGGATGAAGTAAGGAGAAAATGATTATGAAGGAATTCCAGTACACTGTTAAGGATGCATGCGGCATCCACGCTCGTCCGGCCGGTCTGCTCGTGAAGGTGGCCAAGGGCTTTGCCAGCACCGCTACCCTGGAAAAGGACGGCAAGAGCTGCGACCTGCGCAAACTGATGGCTCTGATGGGCATGGGTGTCAAGCAGGGCGACACCGTGACCGTGAAGGTGGAGGGCGACGATGAGGCCGCTGCTGCCGAGGCCATTCAGAAGTTCCTGACCGAGAACGTCTGATCTTTGAATCTGCGGACAAAAGCCCTTGCGGGAGACCCTGCGGGGGCTTTTTCGCACTAAATTCTCAACAAAGGAGAGAGAACGATGCAGGTAGGAACCGGTAAAAGCATCCTGAACGGCATTGCCATCGGCAAGCTGAAAATTTACAAGAAAAAAGATACCGTGATTTCCACCGCCCAGGTCGCGGACACGGCGGCAGAGGAAGCCCGCTTTGAAGAGGCCCGGGCCAAGGCCATTGACCAGCAGACTGCCCTGTATGAAAAGGCACTGGCCGAGGCAGGCGAGGACATTGCCGAGGTGTTCAACATCCATGCCATGATGCTGGACGACGATGACTTTGTGGATGCCATCAAGGAAATCATCAATGGCCAGCACATGTGTGCGGAGTATGCCGTCAAGAAAGCGGGCGACAACCAGGCCGCCGTGTTTGCCGCCATGGACGACCCCTATTTACAGGCCCGCAGCGCCGATGTCATCGACATTGCCCAGGCCATGCTGGACATCCTGCAGGGCGTGGACAATGCCACCCTGCAGGGCACGGAGCCCAGCATTCTGGTGGCGGAGGACCTGGCACCCTCGGAAACGGTGCGGATGGACAAGAGCCTGCTGCTGGGCTTCATCACCCGGGAGGGCAGCTCCAACAGCCACACCGCCATCCTGGCCCGCAGCATGAACATCCCCGCCCTGATCCAGTGCAAGGAGATCCAGGAAGATTGGGACGGCAAGATGGCTGTGGTGGACGGCTACAACGCCTGCGTGTATGTGGACCCCACCCCCGATCTGCTGGAGAGCCTGAAAAAGCGCCAGCAGGAGGACCAGAAGAAGCTGGCCCTGCTGGCCGAGCTCAAGGGCAAGCCCAACACAACGCTGGACGGCAAGACCGTGCAGGTCTTTGCCAACATCGGCGGCATGAGCGATGTGGGCGCGGTCCAGCAGAACGACGCGGGCGGCGTGGGCCTGTTCCGCACCGAATTCGTCTACCTGAACTGCACGGATTACCCCACCGAGGAATACCAGTTCGAGGCCTACAAGCAGGTGCTGGAGAGCCTGGCTCCCAAAAAGGTGGTCGTGCGCACCTGTGATATCGGTGCGGACAAGACCGTGGACTACATGAAGCTCGACCACGAGGACAACCCCGCGCTGGGCTACCGCGCCATCCGCATCTGCCTGACCCGCAAGGATTTCTTCAAGACCCAGCTGCGGGCCCTGCTGCGCGCTTCTGCCTACGGCAACATGAGCATTATGTTCCCCATGATCACCAGCCTGCGGGAGCTGCAGGATGCCAAGGCCGTGCTGGAGGAGTGCAAGGCAGAGCTGACCGCCGAGGGCAAGAAGTTCAGCGACAAGATCGAGGTGGGCACCATGATCGAGACCCCCGCCGCGGTTCTGGTGGCGGACGATCTGGCCCAGGAGTGCGAT
>ULWK01064089.1_pt1 | contig 9319 bp, 10 predicted proteins | sample 1960281 | NCBI WGS metagenome assembly ULWK01 (sample SAMEA4835810, study PRJEB28245) | human gut metagenome | biome: gut microbiome; material: fecal sample | place: Denmark | collected 2008 | reverse complement strand
TTGTACGCGCCTTCATACGCCTTGCGGTCCAGCACGTTCACCACGCCGCGGAAGGTCGGGCCTTTGCCCAGCGGCAGCAGAATCGGCACAACGCAGTTGCCGTACTTCGCGCGCAGCTGCGACGAAATCTTGTCGAAGTCCGCGTGATCGCGATCCATCTGGTTGATAATAAACATGCGCCCCAGACCATGCGCACCGGCATAATCCCACGCCTTTTCCGCGCCGACGGACAGTCCGCCGACAGCATCGACGACGATAACGGCCGTCTCCACCACGCGCAGAGGGCCGATCATTTCGCCCACGAAGTCAAAATAACCCGGTACGTCCACCACGTTGATAATCTTGCCGTTCCAGTCCACAGGGGCGGTTGCGGCGCTGATGGAGCACTTCCGGCGCGTTTCTTCGGGGTCGAAGTCCGTCATGGTCGTGCCGTCTTCCACACGGCCCTGACGATCCACTAATCCGGCAGCGTAGAGCATGGCCTCGGTCAGCGTGGTCTTGCCCTCGCTGCCATGTCCTATGAGGGCGATGTTGCGAATGTTTGTCGTGATATAGTCTGCCATGATACTCTCCTCCGTTCAAATTCTTTCATGTTTTTATCCTATTTCCGGGCTGCCCTTCGGCTTTTTCCCGGATGTTGTTTTGATTATATCATGATTTTCGCCAAAAGAAAAGAGTGTTTTTTCGTCATTTTGCATCTTTGTACGATTTCAACAAAACAGTGCTGGTTTATCCGGGTTTTTATCGCCCAGAAACGCCATTTGTATAGTAAAACGCAACAAAAAGCTACACGCGGAAGGAGCATGAAAGCGCGACCAACTCAATCGCGAAAAGGGGTCAAGGGGCAATTGCCCCTTGCAGGGTCAAGGGACAGCGTCCCTTGTGGGGTTTGGGGCAACGCCCCAACTGTTCCGCGGGCGACCAGTATGCCAAAGGCGCTCAACAAAGGTGCAGGCAGCGAAGCGTCCCTGCCAGTAACTTTGCGCGTCCGCAGACGCGCCCCCAAGCTGCTCTTCCCCCAAGATTCCGTGAAGAACCACAAAAAAGCAGGGCGAATCGCTCCCCTTTCCGGGTTGATTCGTCCTGCTTACTTATGCTGTTTTCGGCTGACCTATGCCAAGTTTTTTGATTATAACCAATGTAACTTAACTCCAAAAGTATGGGAGTGTCGAACCGAAGGTTTCCAAAGGGCGATCGCAGACTTCGTCTGTTCTCACTGCCCTTTGGTCGCTCCCGCAGGAGCGAAATCCCCTGCAAGAAAGCTCACTTCCGCAAGGAGGCCCCCTTACTCAAACAAATATCCCTCAATCACCTTCAAGGTATTGAGCGCCCCATCCCGATGGCTGCGTTCATACCCGTGCGACGCATACACGCCAGCGCCAATCAGCCCGTGGCGAATGTCATACCCTGCCCGCAAAGTCGCTTCCACATCCGACCCGTAGTGCGGATACACATCCACCGCATAGTCCGCCCCTTCGCGCTTGGCGGCGGCAATCAGCTTCCGCACGACATCATAGCTGTACGGCCCGCCGGAGTCCTTCGCGCAGATGGACACCTGCCGTTCGGTGCACTGCACGCCCTCGCCGACGCAGCCCATGTCCACCGAAATCGCCTCCGTCACGCCGTCCGGCACCGACGCCGAGCCGCCATGCCCAACTTCCTCATACACCGTGACGTGGACGTACACGCGGCGCTTTGGCGTCAAATTCTCGTCCTTCAAATACTGCGCGAACGCCTGCAAAATGCCGACAGACAGCTTGTCATCCAGAAAGCGGCTCTTGATGTACCCGCTTTCGGTGATGCGGCTGCGCGGGTCAAAGCAGACGAAATCGCCCACGTCGATGCCGAGCTTGCGAACATCCTCCGCCGAGCGGACGTCCTCGTCCAGCACGACCTCCACCGTGTCGAACGTGCGCGGCGTGGTGCTGTAATTGCCGTTGACGTGGACGGACGCGTCGCAGAGCTGTACCGTGCCGTCAATAGCGCCGCTGAACTTCGTAATCACGCGCACGTTCTCTGCTTCGGCGTTGTTGGCGTTCATGCCGCCGACGTTCGTGATGCGCAGGCGGCCGTTGCCCTTAATCTGCGCGACCATGCCGCCGAGCGTGTCCGTGTGGGCTTCCAGCAGCAGCGCGTCCTGCGCGTCCTCGCCGCCCAAATCAATCAGCACGCCGCCCTTGCGGGTGATTTTCGCGTCGTACCCCATCTGGGCGAACTGCTCCTGCACATACTTCGCCGCATTCTCCGTATACCCCGACGGGCTGTCAATCCCCAGCAGCCGCACGGTATTTTCCAGCGCGAGCTGCGCGTACTTTTCCTGCATAATTGACCTCCTTCCGGGGCTTCGCCCCAGACCCCACCAGAGGCGCTGCCTCTGGACTCTGCAAGGGGCAGACGAAAAGGGACGAAGTCCCCCCCTTGACCCCTTTCGCGCGATTGAGTTAGTCACAACTGCATACAACTTCCGCGTGTTTATACGAGAACCTTACGCGTCCTTCTCCTGCCAGTCCACCAGCACCATGCGCATCAGCTTGCCGCCGAACACGTTGCCGAGCATAATCACGAGAATCATACCCATGCACTGCAAAATCTGCCAGAACGACAGGTTCGGAATCGCAATCGCCAGATACCCCATGTCCGCAATCGAGTGCTCAAAGCCGCAGACGATGAAGCCCACAATCGCGAACAGCACCGCCGCAATCCCGTGCAGGCTGTCCTTCGCCTTCTTGTAGCCGATGACCGCCAGATACATCAGCACACCGCACATCAAGCCGTTCAGCAGCCACGAAACCGGGTTCATGCTGAGCTTGCCAAGCATCACCGCCGCGGCGGTCGCACCCAGCTTCGTCGCGCCGTCGACGACATTCGACCAGCTGACGATGGCGGGGATCACCGTGCCCAGCCCGTTGAGCACAAACACCCACGCCAGCTTCTTCACCGGCGTTTTCAACCCGCAGATGCCCGTGAACAGCGTGCCGCCGTTGGTGAGGATGAAGAACAGGCCAGCACAGAACAGCAGCGCGCCGACGAGTTTATTCACGCACGAGAGGTAAACGGTGCAGCCGATGCCGATCATGATGCCGGAGAACAGGCTGCTGAGAAGAAATTGCTTTTGTTCCTTATTCATGCGAAGTGATTTCCTTTCATTGATGACAGTTTCCTGTCAATTCGTTGCCGTTCCCCAGCATACGACAGAAATCGGGTTCTGTCAAGGGAAAATGCGGATTATTCCGCCGATGTCTGAATCAAATCTTCCACCCGGCGCGCATCTCCCCCGGCTGCGAGGTACGCGTCAATCGCGGCTTGCAGCTGCTCGTGGAATTCCTCCAGGCACAAGCCGTTGCGCCAGATGTAGCGCGCGACTTCCTTGCCCACATAGCGCAGGTGCCACGGCTCGTAGTTGATTTCAGTGATGTCCTGCTTGTCCTCCGGATAGCGGATAACGAATCCGTACTCATAGCAGTGTTCCGCCATCCACTGGCATTCCGGCGTGGACGCCATATTCGAGTTCATGGACTTGTCCTTCCACGACCCCGGCACAACATCGCAGCCCAAGCCGGTTTGGTGGTCGCTCGCGCCGGGCTTGCTCACCCAGCCATCATCCTTGCCGTTGTTGCGTTCCAGCCGATTGTTGTACATGGTTTTCTGCGTCTTGTAGGCGCGGTAGGCGCTCTTCAAGTACAGCTTGTATCCTGCTTCCTCCGCGCCGGCAAACAGCTCCGCCAATGCTTCCGCGCATTCCGACTGCAAGTACATCGTTCCCGCGCCGGGGGCAGCCCGCAGCTTCATCTTCGTTTTCGACGACGGCTCATAGGTCGAGGAAAGCAGGCATTCCTTGTTTGCCAGCTTAATCAGTTCCGGGTCGAGGTCGCACAGACTCAGGGCGAAATTCCATTCCAGCGGGTCAATGCGCGGATCTTCAATAATCACGCCGGGAATGTCGCTGAGGTCGTACTCCTCGTTTTCCTCCGCCAGCGCAGGCATCGACACGCACCCCAGCAATAGTGCCGCGCACAGCGCCGCCGAAAGCTGCTTCTTCCACTGCTTCATTCGCCTGATTCCTCCACTTCCACTTCGCCCAGATACGTCCCTTCGACGATGCCCAGCAGCCGCTCGTTGCGCACAATTTGCAGGTACTCTTCCAGCGGCATTTCCTGCTCGTGGATGCGCCGCGCGTTCTCCTTGCCGACGTAGCGCACATGCCACGGCTCGTATTCGTAGCCGGTAATTTCTTCCCAGCCCTTCTGGTAGCGGATGATGAACCCGTACTCCCAGCAGTGCTCTGCGACCCACTTGCCGCCCTTTGTCGCGCCGAAGCCGCCCGTCAGGTTCACCTTGTCCGACTTCTGCCCAACGTCCATCACCAGCCCGGTTTGATGCTCGCTCGCGCCGGGACGCGCGACGTACTCATCCGCCTTTTCGACGCTGCCGTGCACGCGCTCCAGCTTGTTATTGTAAATCGTCTCCTGCCGCGCATAGCTGCGGTAGCCGCTGACGGCTTTGAGCGTGATGCCAATATCCTTCTTGCACGCATCAAACATTTCTTCCAGCGCCAGCGCCGCCTCCTGCCGCATTTGGCGAATCTGCCCCGGCACATCCGCCGTCACCGTCTCCGGTTCATAGGCGCGGGACGCCAGCCACTGCCGATTCTGCAAAAACAAAAAGCCGTCCACATCGTTCTGCGGCGCGGCTGCGTCCAGCGACGAGGAAATCATCATCGTACCTGCCGTCGCCAAGGCGGCAAGCGTTTCCAGCAAAGAAGCCATAAGTACCTCCTTGGGCAATTTTTCGCGAAGAACTGCCCTTCTCTTCTATTATAGCTTCTTTTCCGCCACTTGCAAGCGGTCATGAGCAAAATTTACATGTTTGAGCGGCGAAAAAGCCGTCCACAATAGCCGTCGAGGAGGCGAAAAGCTATGAAGAAAACGCATTTGCTGTTGATGCTGGCGCTCTGCGCGACGCTGCTTGCGTCCTGTTCCGCCGGCGAACCCGACGCGACCCAGACGCAGCCTGTTCCGTCCATCAGTCCGACAAATACGCCGGATGAAAACACGGTGCTGCCCGGTCTGGACGATGACATCATTCTGCCCGACGGCGGAAGGAATGATTCCACGACCCGCGAAGCCACCGGCGTGACCAGCATGGACAAGGCGCGGCGCGTCATCGAGCAGCTGGAAGAGGAACTCGAACGGCTCTCTGAAGTGGAGGAGGCGCACGTCATTATTGCGGGCCACAAAGCCGCCGTCGCGCTGACCTTCGACGACCAGTACAAGGCAGGCATTGACGACCGCTTCCGCAAGATTGTCCGCGAGCGCATCGACGGCGTGATTGGCGGCATCGACACCGTCGCCCTGACGACGGACAAAACCGTCATGGACGCGCTGGAAGCCTTGCAGGATCGTCTGGACAGCGTGAGCGATATGTCGTCCCTGCAAGCGGAGCTGGACAAGATTCTCGAAACGATGAACGCCGCGAGCCGTGCCAAAGCATAACGCGGCGGAGCAGCCGCCCCGAACGAAGCGTACCTTTTCCGTGTGGAATGCTATCGCGGAAAAGACACGTTTCCTTCTGATTTCGTCCGACGGCGGGCATTCCGCCTCGGCTTGCAACCATTTCCAGCGTAGCTTCGCCTCCTCCGGCGCATCCTAACCCTTGAAACCAGCGACAGGAGGTGAAAAAGCATGGCCAGCAAGAACAATAACCGCCAGATGGTTCCCGAAGCGCGTCAGGCGCTGGACGACATGAAGTTCGAGATTGCCCGCGAACTCGGCGTGGATGTCAAGGGCTACGGCGGCGACCTGACTGCCCGCGAAAACGGCGCAATCGGCGGTTCGATGACCAAGAAGCTCATCGAGCAGGCGCAGCGTCAGCTTTCCAACAAGTAAGCGACAAGCATGTGAAGGAGGAGTCTCATCATGTATCAGAAGAATCAGAACCAGACGCAGGTGCCGAACCTGAACAACGCTTCCGTCCAGCATCCCTCGACCAGCCAGCCCGGCGGCATGGTGCCCGAAGCGCGTCAGGCGCTGGAGGACATGAAGTATGAGATTGCCGGCGAGCTGGGCATCAACCTGAAGCAGGGCTACAACGGCGACCTTCCCTCCCGTCAGGCAGGCTCCATCGGCGGCTACATGGTCAAGCGCCTGATTGAGCAGGCCGAGCGCCAGATGGCGAACAAGTAACTCCCGCGTATCCCTTGCGCGCTTCGCAGCTTGCTCTGCGGGGTGCGCGTTTTCATTGCGCCGTCATAATCGCCTGCTTCCGCCGATACAATGGGGACAAACCCGCATTTTAGAGGAGGAACAGGCAATGCAAACAGGCAAACGGCTTTGGGCGCTGATGTGCTGTATGCTGATGATTTTCCTGCCGACGGCGCAGGCGGCACAGCCCATGGAATCCGGCACGCCGATGACGCTGACGACCCCATCCGCGATTCTGGCGGAAACGGCGACCGGCACGGTGATTTTCGAGAAAAACGCCGACGAACGCCGGGAAGTCGCGTCCATCACGAAGCTGATGACGGCGCTGCTGGTGCTGGAGGCGCTCGACCGGGACGAAATCGCGCTGACGGACAGCGTGCAAATCAGTCCGCGTGCGGCGGCAATGAAGGGTTCGCAGGCCCTCTTAGATGCCAGCGCCGTCTATCCGCTGGAAGACCTGCTGCGCACGACCATCATGGCGTCCGCGAACGACTCCGCCGTCGCGCTGTCCGAATACATTGCCGGGAGCGAGGAGAATTTCGTTGACCGCATGAACCGCCGCGCCGCCGAACTCGGCATGACGAACACAAACTACGTCAACTGCACCGGCTATCCGCAGAGCGGGCAGTACACCACCGCGCGCGACGTGTGCCGATTATGCTGCGAAATTGCGAAACACCCGCGCTACAACCAGTATGCGTCCGTTTGGATTGACAAGCTGACCCACCCCGGCGGGCGCGTGACCGACCTGACGAACACGAATCGGCTCGTGCGCTTCTATGAGGGCTGTGACGGCTACAAGACGGGTTCGACCGACGCGGCGAAATACTGTCTCGCGGCGACGGCGGAGAAAAACGGGATGCGCCTTGTTGCCATCGTGCTGGGGACGCCCGTGAGCCAGACGCGGTTCAACGAAGCGCGGCAGATGCTGGATTACGGCTTCGCGACATATCGCCGGGTGGTGATTGCGAACAAGGGCGACCTGCTGGGGCAAAATGTCGAGGTTCGCGGCGGCAGCGCGGAGAGCGTTCCGCTGGCGCTGGGGAGCGGGCTTTCGATGCTGCTGAAAAACGGGCAGCAGAGCGGCTTGTCGCTGTCCGTACAGCTGCCGGAGAGCGTCGATGCCCCGATTGCGCAGGGGGATGTCATCGGCTTGGTGGATGTGCTGCTGGACGGGCAGGTGATTGCGAAATTGAACTGCGTCGCCGCGGAGGATGTGCCGCGTCCGGGGTTCATCGAGGGGCTGCTGCGGATTCTTCGCAACTGGCGGTGAAGACAAATGAGCAATGATTGAAAACAGGGGAACGCCCGCGCAGGACGCTCCCCTTTCTTCATATGATTAAACCGCCGCTGACACCCAGCACTTGCCCGGTAATAAACGACGCTTTCTCCGATGCCAGAAACAAGATGGCTTCGGCGCATTCTTCCGGTTCGCCGATGCGCCCCAGCGGGGTTTCGTCCGCCAGCGCCGCCAAATCATCGTCCGACAGTTCGGCATTCATGGGCGTGCGGATGACCCCCGGCGTGACGCAGTTGACGCGTATGCCGCTGGGGCCCACTTCCTTCGCCGTCGCCTTCGTCAAACCAATCACGCCCGCTTTCGCCGCGGAATACGCCGCCTCGCAGCTCGCGCCGACCTCGCCCCACATGCTGCTGACGTTGACAATTGCGCCGTGTCCGCGCGAAATCATCCCCGGCAGGACGGCGCGCTGCAAGTAGAACACGCTGTCCAAATCAGTTGCCAGCAGGTGATGCCATGTTGCGTCCGGCATGTCGGTCAGCAGTCCGCGATAAGCGATTCCGGCGCAGTTCACCAGCGCGTCGATGTGCTTGTAGTCCTTCAAAATCGCCGCGACGGTATCATTCACCTGCTCGGAATCCGCAATATCACAGGTGCGGAACGCCACGTCCAGCCCCTTCCCGCGCAATTCGTCGGTAATCGCCTGCGCGCGTTCGGGGTGCGTCCGGCAGAGGAACACAACCGCCCAGCCATCCTTTGCGAACAGGCGGACGCACGCCTCGCCGATGCCGCTGCTGCCGCCGCTGATGAGGGCAATTCGCCGCATGGCTTATTCCTCCCCGATGCGGCGGATGGTTTCGTCCAGCAGGGCGCGGAACGTCCCCTTGACGCGCGCCGCCGTCTCGATGACCTCCTGCTCGTCCAGCGGCTGATCGATGATGCCCGCCGCCATGTTGGTGATGCAGCTCACACCCAGCACGCGGATGCCGCAGTGCCGCGCGACAATCGTCTCCGGCACGGTGGACATGCCGACCGCGTCCGCGCCGAGGATGCGCGCCATGCGGATTTCGGCAGGCGTTTCGTACGTCGGGCCGTTCATCCACATATACACGCCTTCCTGTAGGGGGATGCCGAGGGCTTTCGCCGCCTGACGGCATTTTTCCATCAGCTGCACGTCATAAGCGTGGGTCATGTCGGGGAAGCGTGTGCCGAATTCGGCGAGATTCTTGCCCGTCAGCGGGTTATGGCCGGACATGTTGATGAAGTCGGTGAGCATCATCAGGCAGCCCTGCGCGAAATTCAGGTTGACCCCGCCCGCCGCATTGGTGACAACGAGCGTCTTCACGCCAAGGAGCGCCATCACGCGCACGGGCATGGTGACATCCTGCAAGTCATATCCCTCATAATAGTGGAAGCGCCCCTGCATCATGCACACGCGCTGCCCGTGGAGGGTGCCCGTCCACCAGCGTCCGGCGTGACCGGGTGCGGTGGACACGGGGAATCCGGGGATGTCCTTGTAGTCGATGTACTTTGCGTCCTGGAGGGCATCGACGTAATCGCCGAGCCCAGAACCGAGGATAACGCCGATTTCAGCCTCTCCGACGCGCTGGCGGATGGTTTCGGCGGCGGCTTGGAAACGCTGCATGAGTTCGCTGTTCATCATGGTGATGATTCCTTTCTAAACAATTTCCGATACAAGTCAATAAACATGGGTGGCGACCGAAGGGGTCAAGGGGGCGATCGCAGACTTCGTCTGTTTCCTTCGCCCCTTGTCGCCTCCGCAGAGGCGAAATCCCCTACTTACGGGAAAGAGCCGCTATGGTCGCAAGACCAGCTATTCGGTCGCGCCCATCGGCGCGACACAGCATAGATGTTGAGG
>ULWK01063016.1_pt1 | contig 9366 bp, 14 predicted proteins | sample 1960281 | NCBI WGS metagenome assembly ULWK01 (sample SAMEA4835810, study PRJEB28245) | human gut metagenome | biome: gut microbiome; material: fecal sample | place: Denmark | collected 2008 | reverse complement strand
CCTCCGTCGCCTTGGTCAGCCGGTTGTCCTTGTCATAGGCATACTGCTTGCTGTCCGGACGTGACCGTCAGCCGTGGTAAAGAGTCAGAAGGTAGGAAGAGAGATTCCGGACAACATCCTGGGCGTTTCACGCTGTTCTGCAGAAATACATTTCAATGCGGTATTTTACTTGTCTTGTTGATGTTAATACCCGGTGTATACTTTTCGTCGCCCCGATATGCAAATTGCGGGTCTGTATCATCGGCTAATCTGATAATGTACAGAGACCGTATACCCACATTATCTGCATCTGCGGTATCCAGCAGCATATATTCCATGGCAAAGCGGTACTTATCCTGGGTCGTTTCAACATCGTAAGTCGCATACAGGCATTTCCAATAACGTCCCGTACCATCTTCGTTCATCCCACCTATAGATCCAAGGCTGCCCCAGTCATTATATGAAAGCATATCACCTCGGAAGTAGTCAAACAATGCGGTGATAGTTTCTTCTATATTTTGCGATTCCTTCAGTGATTTTTCAGAAAAGAATGCTTTCAGAGCGACACGGTCTTGATTTTGAATGGCTCCTATTAGAGCTTCAAAACGCTCATTTGCAGTCTCTCTCTCATTTTTTTTAAATAAATCTCTTACCATATTTGAGTCACCTGATGAGCAAGACGTTAATAATAGGGTCATAATAATCAGCATTAACAAACATACTTTCCTCATAGCAATTACCTCATAACATCAAAAGTAAAACCTGGCTATACAGCATATTGCCCCATGCGTCGTAGATATAAGTCACAACCGTGTTCCCGTTGCCGTCCACGATCTGAACCACATCGCCCTGCGCATTCTTGACGTACAGATATGTGGTCCCGTTGTACGTCACGGACGCCGGGCCAATGGAGTCATAGGTAAAGTGCAGCTTGTTGCTGCCCCAGGACATCTCCGTCAGTTTAAAACAATGGCCTCTTGATTGATATACACGGTGTAGCCCTTCGGGTACGACGAAAGCACCGCCCACGCGGCATGCTTCTGTGGAAGGTCCTGATTGCTGTAAGTACCAAAGTCAGAGCCAAGAGAATCGGCAAAAGTCGGGGCGGTACCCGATGCGTTCATATGGAGACTGATGCAGTAACAGTCGGAGCCGGCCACCCTGAATACATCGACAAAGCAGATATCGTCTCCCACGTCTATGATCCGGCCCGAAGAAATGGGGTATATTGCCTGGGACGGAGCGCGCCAGCCCTTGGCCGTCTTTCGGAAAACGCTGAAATTCATACCCCGTTCAGACTTACTGCCATCGCTCCCAGCGGCGACTAAGGTATAATTTTCCGTATCTGACCGCGCCAGCATCTCCGGATAATCCTTGAATAATCCGTCTGCCTCCACAGCTTCCTGCAAGGTGGGATATGACCGCCGGGGCCAGTAAACCGTTAATACAGTATCCAACGCAAAGGTCAGAACACACAGCGCAATGACGGCAATGATTTTCTTTTTGCGGCTCATTTCGTACACTCCTTCCCTAGGTGGGGTTATAGTACCGGCTGTTCAGGTAGTACAGGCCCGTCTCGGTGTCGTAGACGTACCCGCGATAGCGCAGGGGATTCGCGGCGCCGAGGGTGGCGGCCATGGTGCCGTCGGTGGAAATGGGCGCACCCCAGGGGTCGTAGCCGTAGGTGATGCTGCTGCCGCTCTTGCTCATAGACGCCAGCTGGCGGCCGTGCTGCCAGCCGTAGGTCCATGTGCCGTCGGACAGGGGATTGCCTATGGCGTCGTAGGTGATGGACTTCCCATTGAGCGCCGTCAGCAGGTCCGGCCAGTCAGCGTTGCCGTAGGTATAGGTGCTGCTTGCTGTCCGGACGTGGCCGACAAAAGACGGCCACGTCCGTCAGCCGGGATACTTATTCTTCCTCGTCGGGTTCCTGGTCCTCCAGGTCAGGAGGTATTTCCCCCCGCCGCAGGCTTTCAAATTTGATTTGATTATGAAATGAATCAAATGCAAAGACATAGACCTTGAACGGATGACGCAATACCCATGCTTGGGATATTTCTCCACGCCGGTTGCTTCGAACGGGAATCAGGCTGCATACATTTGTACTCAGTTCACCGCCGTACTCCGCAACCGCCTCCCGATTAACTTGAGGGGCACTGACCATATATCTCCGAGCCGTCAAAAACTCATCCCAGCGGTAAAAGCGCTTCCATTTCCGGAACCAAATCACCGTAAGTCCGTTAACGTCGATTACATATCCTTTGCCTCCAATCAATACAAGTCTGGCTCCGAATACAATGTATCCCATGAGCATAGCGATTCCCAGGAGGAACGTATCCAGATAATATTTGTATTTTATCATTAGACACAGAAAAATAGCCGACGTCAGCGAATAAAACAAGCCGTTTAAAATTGCAAGACGCTTCTTATCCGGAATAATCAGAGCGTTTTTATTTTCCATCGTTCGATTATTTTCTTTATCCTCCATTACATGGTCATTCTCCTTGCCGGCCCTCTATTTCTGGATGAATTTATCGAAATACGGATTGCGGTCTTGGCGGATGAAACTGCTCCGCCTACGGCAAAACTTGTTATTCCGCCACCTATTATAGCTCCAGCGCTATGCCCGCTCGGTGAAACTCTGTTCGATATGTAGGCAGCCGCTGCCGCAGACCCGATAGACAGCAACGCATCAGGAAGTGATTCCCTATTGCGTATCGCCGAGATAGTTGCACAGATGGCAGAGGCAACAACTTCAGCCATCCTAATCGCACGTTCAGCATCTTTGGGCGCACGCAGAATGGAAATCAACGGAACTAAGCTCTCCATAACCAGGGATGCCGCTTGCTGTCCGGACGTGACCGTCTTTTAACGGCCACGTCCGTCAGCCGGGACGATTATTCACTCTGGTCGGGTTCCTGGTTCTTAATTGCTGTTTCAAGGAACAAAAGGCATGAAAATCATGCACGTCAAACCCACCAAGAAGCAGATTCCAACAAGGCATGCCACTACTATGCCCGTTTTTGCATCCTTTTTTCTTCCGCTTTTACGGCTAACACGGATGGCAGAAAGCGTGGCGAGTTCAATAGCGCCTCCGTTTATTGCATTTCCAATAACAAGCAAAATACGGTCGTATCGCGCCGGGAAAAGGCCCATTTCATTAAAGGTCAGCAATCCTATTCCAAGCGGCATCAGGAGCATAGCAATATTGGCGCCTATGGGATTCCGCGGATCATGCTTATACTTCCGGGAAAACAGCATCCAAAGCCCTGTTATCATGCAGCCAACAGAGGCAATCATCACTACAATAAAGCCTATTATGGAAATATTACCGATCATGTTTTACCCTTCTTCTTAGGCATTGCTCTTTAAAAAAATAACATCCAAAGTCAACCAGTGTACCGAATAGAGTGGCTGCAAGCATCGCTGGAAATGCGTAGAGGTTGGCGGCGATGAAGCCTCCTAACATAATACATACCCGCGGTAGCGCAGGGGATTCGCAGCGCCGAGGGTGGAGGCCATGGTGCCGTCGGTGGACAGGGGCGCACCCCAGGGGTCGTAGGTGTAGGACACCACCTGGGTGCCGCTGGCATTCGTTACTGACGGAGTACTGCCAGGGAGTTTCGATAAGTGCTATGTAGTATCAGAACAGAAATGCTTGCGATGTGATTAGCGATTGTCTATTCCCGGCATACAACTGTACGCGCAATGGTTTTCAATCCGGGATTCAGTCCGGGCGAATCGAGAAGTCCACGATGCCGGACCCTTCATAGCTGCGCAGGTAGGTGATCGTGATCCGATAGGTCCGGCCATCCGCCGACGCGCGAAACTCGGCGGTGGTGTAGTGGTCCTTGTCCGATATCTCCGTCTCGTGACCCGTCATACGCTCCAGCTGCCAGCCGCCGCGCAGGGGGATACCCAGCTCAGACAAAAAGGCGTCCATGTCCCATAGCTCATCCGCCGCCTTGGTGGGGTGGAGGCAGGACTGCCAGCGTTTCTCGTCCCGCCGGGTCAAAGCCTCCAGGGCCTCCTGGCAGACCGGCTGCATTTTATTCTGCGCATTCCGGCCTGCAAATGCGATTGCCAGCATGGCCAGCACAAATACTGCGGAAAACAGAATGACATATCCCAGTTTCTTCCGGGAGTCGGGGGAGGTGTCCAGCAACTGTTGCTGGATGCCGATGCCGATGCACGTCAGAACGTGTGCAAACACCGCGCTGAGGAGCCACCCGGTTGATAAGCGGATCAGCAGACTGCCGATGGCCAGCAGAAGGATGGTCTCCAGAAAGAGAGCGAATCTGCGCTGTCTGGCTGTTACCAGGGTCAAAAGGTAATGGATCACGTTGAGAACGGGAATGAAGGTGATGGCCCCCACTTGGTTGTCCAGGTGGAAGATTTCTTTTTTCTTCCCCAAATAGATTCTGATTCTGATTCTTTTTCTCATGATGAAAACACAACTCCTAACTAAATCAGAATCTTTTTAATCATCATCCCAGCAAACCTCAAAAGAGAATCCAATTAATGAAGATGCAGAAAACCAAAACCTTTCTCTCCATATCCAAACGAGAAACCGGGACCTGCATATCCGGGCGGCAGGATTAATTAAAAGTGCAGCTTTGTAAAAATTACTTATCCATTTTGTATGCCAGCACAGTAGAGTAACACTTTCTGATTTGTCTGCTTACCTCCGGCGGCGTGTTTCGAATCAGCAACTCATAGTTTTTGGGGGTATACAGGATACGCAAGAATCCTTTGTTGATACGATATGCCGCTATTTTATGGGTATACTCCACTGGAACCGGATTTCTACTGAAATAGATCCAAAACTCCGGACGGCCCTCTATGAGGCTGTAGTCTATACCGATGTACTTCATATCAGCATAGGAATAGCTTCGCCTGGTAAACATCGCCCACAATACGATTTTGTCCTCATGCAGTCTTACGATAGACAGCCAGTCATACCGCCGGAAGAAGGCTGCGATCCATAGGGGAGCCGGAGGGGCAATGATGTTCAATATTGCTTCCAGATGACCTATCTCTTCATATTGCAGGCTTTCAAAAAACAGATAAATCCCGACAGACTGTATCAGCAAATATACTACCGTTATAATCAAAAACCGGCGCGGCGCACAAAGAAAGGCCTTATTTTTCATTGTAATATTTCCCTAAATGCAATCTACTTTCCTTCCTTGGCAAACCTGGCCTGACGGGCGCGCTTTCGCTTTTCACGCCGCCGCCTGGCAGCAAGGCTGGAAAAATACTGTCTGAATCCCCCAAGGCCGGAGAAGAAACCTATTGCCAGGAAAATCAGGGCACCTGAGCAGAAAAGTCCATGAAGGAGACATTTGTCCCTATGCGCCAGCTGGCTTGAACGCTCCATCGTTTGAAACACGCGGCTATCACTGCGGATATCACATGCAGACGTTCCACGCCTGGGGTCCCGGTATAAGCGCAAAGATAGCCTTTCTCCCGCAGGAATACTCAGCAGCGTCCGATCCTCCAGCGCGTATACGAAATAAACGTTTCCGTCTGTGAAATGCAGCCTGATGTGCTGCTTAGAGTGCATCGCTCTATAACCAATGTGCCAGGTGGTATATTTCTCCACATGGGAAAGTGTACCGGTGTAGGCTTCTGTATTTGACTCGTCAAAATGAGAGGGCAACCTACACACTACCGTCTTCAGTACCGCAAAGATAGACAGCACAACCAACATGTATAGCAGTGCACCTTTCGCACTTTTAGACAGCTTTACCTTTTTCTTTTGCATAAATCACAACCTAACCGACCCTTTTTCATGTATCTGAGTAACCGCATTATTTATTGCGCTTATAGCTCCATTTATTGCGCCTGCTGCAATAATATGCCAAAATTCCCCGCCGTCATCTTTTCGGCTGATCGGGTTATTGTCGCAGTAGGCAAAGAGATTCTTATCCCAGTTGGCTTTGTCGGGGGAAGCCCCAAGGACATCCGCGGTATCCGCATTGATAAACCTTCCCCAAACCGGGTTATAATACCGGCTGCTGAGGTAGTACAGCCCCGTCTCGCTGCCATAGACATACCCGCGATAGCGCAGGGGGTTCGCAGCGCCGAGGGTGGCGGCCATGCTGCCAGCCGTAGGTCCATGTGCCGTCGGACAGGGGATTGCCTATGGCGTCGTAGGTGATGGACTTCCCATTGAACGCCGTCAGCAGGTCCGGCCAATCAGCATTGCCGTAGGCGTAGGTGCTGCTTGCTGTCCGGACGTGACCGTCTTTTGACGGCCACGTCCGTTATTGGCTTGGGCGAGGACTTACGTTACTTCCCGTTTTCCTGAGTCATAGAACGGGCTTTCTTCTCCATTGCCTTCTGCCGCTTAATCTGTGAGCGCACCTTTTGCCGTTTTCTTACGCTGGGAAGCTCCTGAATATTTATGTATATCAGTAGCACTGCAAATAAGAGAGCAAACCCACCCATACTAAACGTAATTATCCGAACAAGTGCAGAGTCCAAGTTGTACGCATCTACAGAGCCAACCTCAGCGCCATCAATCTCTGCTGTAATGACGCAAGGGTCCAACCGTCCCCAGGGAAGCGGAAACTTATCATACACATAGATGTGGATTGTTTGTCCAATCGCGTCTTTTTCGCAAAGAACGGCATATACATCATCCGGAAGATTGTACACTACGCCATCCGTGGATTCCATTTTTCCATGAGAAGAACAATAGCTGCGGCTTGTCCACAGCTGACGGATCGTTACCGTCTGATAGTGCGAGTTTTCCGACGTGCTCTGTTGTGTTTCGTTTATGTTGCCTATAGTAAAGAAAAAGGATATAACGAGAAATCCCATTATCGTCAGACAATCTCTTACAGTAAAGGATTGCCGCTTCTTTTTTTTCGACATCTATCTCTCACCTATATTCACTCTGGTCAGGTTCCTGGTCCTCCAGGTCGGGAGGTATTTCCCCGCGCCGCAGGCTTTCAAATTGCATGCGTTCCTCGCCCGGCAGTAGTGGAAACACCAGAATATGAGGCCATCGAAGGAGCGTGCGCTCCAGATCAATTTTTCCCCCCTCCATTGTCCGGATCGGTATGGTACTGCAAACCATTAAAAACGGCTGGCCTCCCCATGGAGGATCACCTATGTCCATAGGGTACACGTTAATACTCTGGAACCGCTGCCATGGATATAGACGGCGGATGATACCCCCAAAAATGACCGTAATTCCTTTGGTAGATACAATATATGTTCGGCTGGTAGCAAGTATCTCACTAAGGCCTACGACATTGAGTATTAAGCCTATAGCAACAATCGTGACCGTGTCAATTGCTATGCGAAAAGGCGGCTGAAAAACCCAGTAAAAGGTCTCAACAAAGTAATGATAATCAAAGTATATGAGCACCATCGCCATTCCTACCGCGGCGGCATGAACCTTGCGGGGCTCAATACGCAAAGTATTTGTTTCTGATTTTTTCATACCGTCATCCTTACCGGGCCTGTGTTTCGTCCCCTCGCCGCTGCTTCGCGATGCTGCCTGATGGTTCATAAGCAAATCGAGAGAGAACACCCTTCGGATTTGTCGTTTTCAGCGCATCGCTGTCAACTATCCTAAGTATACAATCGAATACCCCTGCTTGGCAAGAACTTTTTCCAAATTGTTCGTGAAAAAGTGCTATGGGATTCGGAGCGGAGGAATAGCATGATTGCCTTTCCGACGGATAAAGGCGGCGCGGCTATTCGCCCCATGACGATACACTTGATAGAGACCTGTCCTACAGGATGCAGCAAATCAGCAAAAACGTGTCGTCTCACCATCTGCTGCACGGAATGTTTGGAATATTACTTGCAAATTCGCGGTGGGCTTGCTATAATGGCGTATAAGAGGACATCCCTCATTATTTAGAAGGAAGGAATTCGCTATGATCTATACCACTGAGGTACAGCATATGTGTCCCGTCGCCAAGGGCGCTTATCACGGTCCGGCTCCCATCCCCGAGGAGGGCAAGTGGGTCCAGGCCAAGGAAATCTCCGATATTTCCGGTTTTACCCACGGCGTGGGCTGGTGCGCTCCCCAGCAGGGTGCCTGCAAGCTGACGCTGAATATCAAGAACGGCATCATTGAGGAGGCGCTGGTGGAGACCATCGGCTGCTCCGGCATGACCCACTCCGCCGCTATGGCCTCCGAGATCCTCATCGGCAAGACCATTCTGGAGGCGCTGAACACCGACCTGGTGTGCGACGCCATCAACACCGCCATGCGGGAGCTGTTCCTGCAGATCGTATACGGACGCTCCCAGTCCGCCTTCTCCGAGGGCGGCCTGTCCGTGGGCGCTTCCCTGGAGGACCTGGGCAAGGGCCTGCGCAGCCAGGTGGGCACCATGTTCGCCACCAAGGCCAAGGGCCCCCGCTACCTGGAAATGGCCGAGGGCTATGTGACCCGGGTGGCCCTGAACAAGGACGACGAGATCGTGGGCTATGAGTTCATCAGCCTGGGCAAGATGATGGACTTCATCAAAAAGGGCGACGACGCCGCTACCGCCCTGGAAAAGGCCAAGGGCCACTACGGTCAGTTCGACAACGCCGCCAAGTATATTGACCCCCGGCAGGAATAAGAGGAGGACGAAAAAATGGCACTGTTTGAAAGCTACGAAAGAAGAATCGACAAGATCAATGGCGTCCTCGCTCAGTACGGCATCGGCTCCGTGGAGGAGTGCCGGGACATCTGCAAGGCCCGGGGCTTCGATCCCTATGAGATCGTTAAGGAAATTCAGCCCATCTGCTTTGAAAACGCCTGCTGGGCATACACCGTGGGCGCAGCCATCGCCCTGAAGTCCGGCGTCAAGACCGCCGCCGAGGCCGCCAGGATGATCGGCGTGGGCCTGCAGTCCTTCTGCATCGACGGCTCCGTGGCCGACGACCGCAAGGTGGGCCTGGGCCACGGCAACCTGGGCGCTATGCTGCTCAGCGACGAGAGCAAGTGCTTTGCCTTCCTGGCCGGTCACGAGTCCTTCGCCGCCGCCGAGGGCGCTATCGGCATCGTGAAGAACGCCAACAAGGCCCGCAAGGAGCCCCTGCGGGTCATCCTCAACGGCCTGGGCAAGGACGCTGCCCAGATCATCAGCCGCATCAACGGCTTCACCTATGTCCAGACCCAGTTTGACTATTACACCAGCCAGCTGAAGGTGGTTCGGGAGATCCGCTATTCCGAGGGCGAGCGGGCCAATGTCCGCTGCTACGGCGCCGACGACGTCCGCGAGGGCGTGGCCATCATGCACGCCGAGGGCGTGGACGTGTCCATCACCGGCAACTCCACCAACCCCACCCGGTTCCAGCATCCCGTGGCCGGCACCTATAAGAAGGAATGCATCGAGCAGGGGAAGAAGTACTTCTCCGTGGCCTCCGGCGGCG
>ULWK01038409.1_pt1 | contig 9372 bp, 7 predicted proteins | sample 1960281 | NCBI WGS metagenome assembly ULWK01 (sample SAMEA4835810, study PRJEB28245) | human gut metagenome | biome: gut microbiome; material: fecal sample | place: Denmark | collected 2008 | reverse complement strand
AGGGCTTTTTCTCTTTCTCCAGGTTCTTTGCGGAGAACTCCCGGAAGGCCGCTGTGATGACGTCGGCATCCCGGCCCTTGAAGAACACCAGATAGCGGGGTATCTCGCCGCTGGTATCCTTTTTCAGAGCGAAGTCAATGCCGTACTTCTTGGCGGTGGCGGAAAAGGCCCGGATGTTCTGGTCGGTAATCTCGATGTTGGAAACTCCAGTGTTATGCTTCATAAGCTGCCGGAGGGTCTGCTTGCCGTGGTGCAGCTTGGTCTTGCGGCCGGTCACTCCTTTCTGCATCTCGTCCAGCACTTTTTTCATGGCCTGTTGCAGCATCCCGGCGGACAGCTTGGTGGCCTCCACACAGAGGGCAACGGTGCGCTGGGTGACTTCTTCCTGCATGAGTGATTACCTCCTTTCTCCGCTGCCGTACAGGTCGTGGTTCACCAGGGACGCATAGTAACTATCGATGGTGGCCGGGGCGTTATACAGGGCAGCCAGCAGATATTTCTTGATGTTGCGGACATAGGTGGTGTTCTCCCGCATCCGGTCCAACACATACTCGATGTGAGAACTGTTCAGCTTCAGGAACCGGGATTTCACCACCTCCGCCGGATAGTCGTCCCCGGCAATGCGGATCGTCTCCCTGCGGGAACAGACGGTATCCACCATGAGCTCCACCAACTCATTCAGCATATCCCGATCCAGCCGGTCATCCCGGCAGAGATAGTCATACTCGATATTCTCCAAAATCAGTTCCCGATAGCCTTCTCGCTCCCGCATCCAGTCCCGTCCAGCCCTGTTGCCCCCTGCGGGGGGGTGGGGGCTTGATTGGATAGGATTTGATCCTTCCGTACTTGATGAATCAGTATTTGATATTTGGTTACTTGATCCCTTAGTATTTAATTGTGCGGGGTTTTCCTGTTCAGGTTTTCCCAAGACAGGAGAATCCAAGACTGGTTTTACCTGAACTGGATTTTCCCGTTCAGGTTTTCCCGGTTTAGGTTCCGGCGGTCTGGGCTGCTCCAGAATCGTGTACTCGATGCTGCCGAGCCGCCCGTTGGCGTTACGGACTCTTTCACGGATAATGTACCCCGCATCCTCCAGCTCCCGGACCGTAGCACAAATGCTGTCCACTCCATCCCGGCATATCCGGGCAAGGCCTTTGGTGGTGTAGTCCCAATCCTCCGGCAAGGACAGCATAAGGGACAGCAGCCCCTTCGCTTTCAGCGACAGCGCTTTGTTCCGCAGATGATGGTTTGCCATCACCGTGTAGTCGCGGGTTTTCTCAATGCGAAATACCGCCATGGTATCACCTCCCTCCGGCGGTCTGGAAAAGTGTTCGTTTTCGGAAAAAATTCAATTCTGTGCCCACTTGCTTCTCCATGTGGGAAAACCTATGGACACTTGATTTGCATTTCCTACATGAAGAAATACCTTCGATTTCTCACCCCTTTCAATACAGTTTTCCGTGTACTTGATGGAAAGTAAAAACGCCATAGGATTTCCTATGGCGTTTGGGACAGGAAAAGGGTGCTGATATTTCACATCAGCACCCTTTATCCTGCCAGTATTTGATTTTTTGACTTCACATCGTGTTCCTTGCCTCTGAAAACATTGATTTTACTGGACTATCTCATGTTTTCTTATTAGGAGGCGGGGAAGGCTGTGCCGCTTTTGTGCTGCCTGGGCAGGATACGGCGTACAATGCAGCAGGGGAGGGGTGAGAATGCAGTATACCGTTATCGAATTTTTCCTGTCGGAAACCGAGGAGGAGCGGCGGCGAAACCTTGAACGCCTTTTACAACAGCTGCGGCAGATATACGGCCCAAAGGACGGCGGCACCGATGCCCCCGCGTAAGGGCTGGGCGGCGGTCTACTGCCGCCTGAGCAAGGAGGACGAGGAAAAGACCGCGCGCGAGTCCGAGAGCATCCGCAACCAGCGGGCGCTGCTGCTGGCTTGGGCTGCGGAGCACGGCTACCGCATTTATAGGGTATACACCGACGAGGACTACTCCGGCATTGACCGTGCGCGGCCCGGCTTCAACGCGATGCTGGCCGACGCGCGGGCGGGCAAATTTGAGGTCATTCTGGCAAAAACGCAGTCGCGGTTCACCCGTGACATGGAGTTGGTAGAAAAATATCTGCACGGACTGTTCCCGGAATGGGGCGTGCGGTTCATCGCGGTGCTGGACCATGTGGATACCTGCGACCCTGCAGGCAAAAAGGCACGCCAGATCAACGGACTTATCAATGAGTGGTACCTGGAGGATCTGTCCGGGAATGTGCGGGCTGTGCTGGACCACAAGCGGCGCAACGGGAGCTACATTGCAAGCTTTGCGCTCTACGGCTACCGGAAGGACCCGAAAGATCACAGCCGTCTGCTCCCGGACGAACCCGCCGCGCAGGTCGTGCGGCAGATATTTGCGCTGTACCTGCAGGGAAACGGCGCGGGCAGGATCGCCCAGACCCTCAACGCGCAGGGCGTGCCGCCGCCGTCCGCCTACCGCGCGGTCAGTGCTGGCCAGCCGCGCCCCACGCCCGCGCCGCTGTGGTGCAAGGCAACGGTGCGGCGCATTCTGTCCACGCAGACCTACGCGGGCGATCTGGAGCAGGGCCGCGTGCGCAAGCTGAATTACAAGTCCCGCAGAGTCATCCGCCTGCCGCGGGAGGATTGGATCATCGTGCCCGGCACCCACGTGCCGCTCATCAGCCGGGCGGATTTTGCAGCGGTGCAGGCGCGGCGGGCGGCGCATGGCGGGCAGACAGCGGCAGCGCGCAACCCGCTGGCCGGGCTTGTCCGGTGTGGTGTCTGCGGAGGCAAGATGGAGCTGACCGGCGCGGCGGCGCGGCGGTACTTCCGCTGCCGCACGGCGCGCCGGAGCAAGACCGCCTGCCCGGGCCAGCCCTACTGGCCGCTGTGCGACGCCGAGGCGCTTGTCGAAAAGCAGTTGTCCCGCTATGCCGCTGCGCCGGGGCAGCTGACGCAGGACCGGGCCGCGGCCCTGATGCAAAGCATTACCGTTTACCCGCCGCAGGACGGCACACGCCGTATAGAGCTGCGGTGGAGCTTTTAAATAGAAGTGCGCCGTGTGCCGGGTGCGCTATCCCAGGTAGGGTAGACCTCACTCGACGCGACGTTGGCGATATAGGACTGGAAGCTGACCGTTACGTTTCGGACGTTGGCCGACGGCTTGCCCAGGTGTACTGTGATCTTCTTCGGCACGACGATACGGTTCAGCACGCTGCCGGGCAGCAGCTCCTCCGGCGCAGGGCCGCTGCCGCCGTTCCCGCCAAAAAGGGTGTGCGGCGGGATCGTGACGATGTCGGTCTCGACCTCCCCCGTGCGGCTGACGGCGGAAGCGGGGGCCGCCCCTGCGGGCAGCAGGTTCAGCCGCGCCACGGTCTGCTGGGCGTCAAAGACCTGCACGCCGTTCAGCACAAGGGGCTGCCAGCCGTCCAATGCAGCTTCAATGCGGTAGAGCGCGTAGGGCTGCACCGTCGTGTTGGCGGCGTTCAGACTGTAGGCGGCATCGGGGGCGGGCAGGTCGGCGGCTTCGGCAAAGCCGTCCGCATCGGTGACGAGCCGGGCGCGGACGCTGCCGCCCGCATCCGTTACAGTCAGGGTCACGCCGGGCAGCGGCGCGGCCTGCCCGGCAGCAGAGGTATAGATCAGTATACTGCCTTTGGACATATAAAAACACCTCCTGCCCCACGCTATGCAAACGCGCACAACTGTGTTACAATGGGGGCAGGAGGAGCGATTATGGTATATCTTTCCGGGTTCCGGTTCCCAGACCGGGCACAAGAAGCGAACTACATGGCGTTCAGCCCGCGCGCGAGGCAGACCTGTTATGACTCGTACTATCCGTTTGGATTGTTCGAGGGCCGCACGCTGCCCGAGCTGGATTTTCTTGAGATCACGATTCTGTACGGCGGCAATGGCAGCGGCAAGACGACCTTATTAAATGTAATGGCCGATGCCCTGCGGCTTTACCGCCGCGCAGAGTATAATCGCACGCCTTTTTTTGCCGATTATGCGCGCCTGTGTGAGCCGCGGACTATGCGCCCCATACCCACGGGCAGCATGATTTTGACAAGTGACGATGTGTTCGATTATATGCTCGATCTGCGGGCGCTGAACGATGGCGTGGACATGCGGCGTGAGCAGATGTTTGCGGATTACAACGACCTTCGGCGGGAAAAGTTTCAGATGCACGGCATGAAGGGCTATGACCGGCTCAAGCAGGTGAGCGCTGCGCGGCGATACAGCCAGTCCCAGATGGCACGCCGCACGCTGCCCGCCAATGTGCGCACCCGCTCCAACGGCGAGAGCGCATTGGCCGTGTTCAGCGAGCGCATTCGTGAGGACGCACTGTATTTGCTGGATGAGCCTGAAAACAGTCTTTCACCCGAGCGGCAGCTGGAGCTTGCACGGTTTTTGCATGATTCGGCGCGGTTTTATAACTGCCAGTTTGTCATAGCGACACACTCGCCGTTTTTACTGGCCATGCCGGGGGCGCGGATTTACGATTTGGACAGCGAGCCTATCGCAACAAAGCGTTGGACGGAACTGGAAAACGTGCGGGCAACGTGGGAATTTTTCCAGAGCCACAAAGATGAATTTAAATAAAAAACCGCCCGCAGGCGTGGTGCTAAACCATACCTGCGGGCGGTGGTGTTTATTTTAAGCAGCAGCTAGGAAATCAAGCCTTGTTGGCGGAGCCGAACAGCTCGATCTTCTCGCGGACGGTAGCCTTAATGGCTTCTGCGCCGGGAGCGAGCAGCTTGCGGGGGTCAAAGCCCTTGCCCTCGAGATCCTTGCCGGCCTCGATGTACTTGCGGGTAGCATCGGCAAAGCTCAGCTGGCACTCGGTATTGACGTTGATCTTGGAGACGCCCAGGGAGATGGCCTTCTTGATCATCTCGTCAGGGATGCCCGTGCCGCCGTGCAGGACCAGAGGAATGTTGTCGGTGGCGTTGTGGATCTTGTCCAGCGCGACAAAGTCCAGGCCCTTCCAGTTGGCGGGGTACTTGCCATGGATGTTGCCGATGCCGGCAGCCAGGAAGTCGATGCCCAGAGAAGCGATCTTGGCGCACTCAGCGGGGTCAGCGACCTCGCCCATGCCGATGACGCCGTCCTCCTCGCCGCCGATGGAGCCGACCTCGGCCTCAATGGACAGACCGTGGTCATGGGCCAAGGCGACCAGCTCGGTGGTCTTGGCGACGTTCTCGTCGATGGAGTAGTGGCTGCCATCGAACATGATGGAGGTGAAGCCGGCGGCAACGCAGGCCTTGGCACCCTCATAAGTGCCGTGATCCAGATGCAGGGCAACGGGAACGGTGATGCCCAGGCTCTCATCCATGGCCTTGACCATGGCAGCCACGGTCTTGAAGCCCGTCATATATTTGCCTGCGCCCTCAGAGACACCGAGGATGACAGGGGAGTTCATCTCCTGCGCAGTGAGCAGGATGCTCTTGGTCCACTCCAGGTTGTTGATGTTGAACTGACCGACTGCATAGTGGCCATCGCGCGCTTTCAGCAGCATATTGGTAGCATTTACCAGCATAGTTCATACCTCCACGTAAAACGTTATCAGTGGTTGACGTACCGAGGTCCGGTGCGCCATCAAGTTTATTATAACCTGACTTTGACAAAAAATCAACAGGTTTTTTCGCTGCGGAGGATGTACTTTTGTCACCATGGGGCAAAACCTGCGGAATTTGTGGCAAATTTGTAAATTCTGTCAGGGAACGGGGCGGAAAAGCGGCCAAAATCGGCATTATTCCAGATTGACAGCGCGGTTTATCCGAGCTGTTATGTGGAAAATTTCTCCACAACGGCTGTTGAAAACTCTGTGGAAACGGTGGAAAAGCCCATCAATAAGCAGGTTTTGCACACTTTCCACAGAGTTTTCAACAGGTGGAAAAGCGGTGCGTCCTCTACGCTTTGTATAAACAGCGCTGTTTCGACAAGGTGCAAAAGGCATTTGCACTTTTGGCGCATTTTGCCCGGCAAACTTGTAAAATTGCCGCCGCATGCGCCCAAAAGCTGTAAAAAAAGATGACAAATGCCCCCGCTTTGTGTTATACTGTTATCTGATTATAAAGCATAGTCGGTTACTGTCGGCTTATGGCCGATTTTACAAGCCAGATGGAGGATGCTATGGAAAGATTCGCCCGCGAGCAGGCGCCTGAGCGCGCCGAGCGCACCGATACCCTTGTGTGGGGCAAGAATGCCGTGACAGAGCTGCTCAAGAGCGGCGGCGCGGTGGATACGGTCTACCTGACGGATACGATGCCCCAGGCCGTGGCGGGCTACTACACAGCCCTGGCCAAGGAGAGCGGCGCGGTGGTCAAGCGGGTGCCGGGCAATAAGCTGCAGAAAATGTGCGGCACGCCGGACCACCAGGGGGTGGCCGCCCGCGCCGCCGAGGTCGAGTACGCCGCGCTGGACGATCTGTTCCGCGCCGCCGAGGCCAGGGGCGAGCAGCCCTTTCTGGTGCTGTGCGACGGCGTCGAGGACCCGCACAATCTGGGGGCCATCGTGCGCTCCGCCTACCTGTGCGGTGCGCACGGCGTGGTCATCCCCAAGCGCGGCGGCGTCGGCGTGACCGGCACGGTCATGAAGGCCAGCGCCGGTGCTGCGGCCCGTCTGCCCATTGCCCGCGTGTCCAACCTGGCCCAGGCTATCCGTACGATCAAGGAGCACAATATCTTCGTCTACTGCGCGGACCTCGGCGGTGCCCCGCTGGCAAAAACGGACCTGTCCGGCCCGGTGGCGCTGGTTCTGGGCAGTGAGGGCGGCGGCCCCGGCGCGCTGACCCGCAAGCTGTGTGATGCTGCCGTCACGCTGGAGATGGCCCCCGGCCAGGCTACCGGCGTTGACAGCTACAACGTCAGCGTTGCGGCGGGCATCCTGTGCTATGATGTCATGCGCCGCCGCCTTGCAAAGAAGTAAAGGCAACACCGCATAATTCCCGCCTTACGGCTTAAGCACCGCTCCGGCGGCTGCCGCACCTCGCTCGCCGTATCGGCACTTAGAATTATGCGGTATTGCCTAAATTCCACCTGGCCCCCGGAGAGCGGGGCAGGAAAGCCGTCCTTTTACTAAAGAGGAATCAACATGCCAAGCAAACGTACCAATGATTCGGTTGACCGGATCCTGGAAGAACTGAATATGCAGCAGGCGCAGGCCGGTCTGCGGGACAGCGTCACCGACCACCAGGTCGATGAGATCCTGCGCAGCGTCGGCATTTTATCGCTGCCTGACGAGCCGCTGCCCGAGGACAAACTCGCCTTCCCGGAGGGAGACGCGCTGGACGACCTGCTGCAAAAGCCGGTGTCGCAGCCTGCGCCCGCCCCGGCACAGCCGCGCCCGTATACCCCGGTGCAGCAGCCTGACCCGCAGCCGGTGCAGCCCGAAGCACGGACGACCCGCCCGCCGGAGCAGCCGCTGCCGACGGTGGACAAGACCGGCACGCAGACCTTCAGCGGGGACACCACCGGCACCGGCATCATCAAGGGCTTTCTCGGTAAGATGGCCCCCGGCGGCGATGCCGAGTCGCTGGACCAGGGCAAGAACGAGTTCAAGCGATTCTTCGGCACCTCGGTGGCCGTCGTGCCCGATGAAAACGGACGCCTGCACGAGCCCGGCAAGAAGAAACGCAGCCTGTTCGGCTTAAAGCACGCCGAGGATACGGGTGCCTTTGAGCCTATCAACGTCACGATGGGCGGCGGCAGAGCCGTCGGGCAGGCGGAACCCGAGGAGGAGTACTACCCCGATGCCGAGCTTGAGCCGACCCCGGCCCCGCCCGCCCGCTCTGCGAAAAAGCACGGCTTCTTCGGCAGCCTGTTTGACCGCGAGGAGGAGACCGAGGAGCTGATGATCCCCGAGGAGCGCGCCGAGGAGCCTTCCCCGTACCGCCCGGGAGCTGCCGTGCCTCCGCAGCAGCCTGTGCAGACGCCCTCTGCGGCAGCTGTGTCTGTGCAGCCGGAGCCGCCCGTGCCGCCTGCACAGGAGGAAACCTCTACGCAGGAGGTCTGGCGCAGCAAGTACACCCGCCCGGCCCGCCGCGCCGCGGAGGAGAGCGGCCATACCGTGGAGATCATCCAGGGCACGGTGGGCTATGCCAAAAACCACCCGTCCGCGCCGTCGCCCTCCGGCATGACCGGCACGATCTACCGCAAAAAGAAGAACACCGTGGAGTTCACCCCCGGCCAGAAGATCCAGAAGGCCCCGCCGCCGCAGCCTGTGCCGCAGCGCAGCGGGGAGCCTGTGGGCGAGCCCATCGAGACGCCCCGCAGCCAGACGTCCACCGGCTACACGATGCAGATCGGCGGGCTGGACGCCGTCCCCGTGGACAGCACGCAGGACTTTATGGCCGCCTACAACGCCGTGCGCCCGCAGCGCCGCCCGGCTCCCGCGCCGGTGCAGCCTGCAGCGCCCGTGCAGACGTCCCCCGCGGCGGATGCCTATGACGAGTCGGCTGCCGTTGCAAAGCTCGACGGCACCGGCCCGTGGCCCGTGCCCCGCCAATGGGACGACGTGGACACGCTGGTCAACACGCTGACCGGGAACATCCACCTGACGCCGACGGCCCCGGAGCATTCCGGCTATACCCAAAACAGTGCCTCCGGGACGGCCCCGTCCGCTCCGGCGCACAGCGGCTTTACGCAGCGCATCGATATGCCCGCCGCACCTGCGCCCGGCAGTCCGGCCCCCGCGCCGGCCCACACCGGCTTTACCCAAAGGCTGGGCCCGGCCCCGGCGCAGCCCGCCCACAGCGGCTACACCCAGAACCTGAACCAACAGGCCTCCGCCGCGCCGGATACGGCCTCCTTTGTCAACGGCATCGCCGCGGCCATCAACACGCAGCAGCCGGCAGGGGACACGCGCGATTATGACAGCGCTGCGGCGCGGCTGACGGACTCGCTTGCGGATGATCCCACAGCCACCCGCACCCGCGCCCACATCCCGACGGCGGCAGAGGTCAAAAAGGCCGCTGCCCGCCTGACGGGCCGCGCCGCCGACGAGACGGAGGACAACGCCGCCTCTCCGTTTGACACGGCGGAGATCCCCGTACCCCACAGCCGCGAGTATGAGCGTGCCGAGGACGCCCCGGCGATCCGCGCTCTACTGGCGAAAAAGCGTGCCCGGGCAGGCATTGCCTGCATCGTCTCGGGTGCGATGTCTCTTGTCATGATCGTGCTGGCACTGCTGCCGGTGCGCCCCGCCGCCCTGAACGACCCCATGGTCTACCCGGCGGCGCTGCTCGTGCTGCTGCTGGTCAGCTGCGCCGTCAACTGGCGGACTTTTCTGGACGGCTTCAGGGGACTGGGCAAGACCCCCTCGCCGGACAGTCTTTCGATTTTACCGGCGC
>ULWK01048340.1_pt1 | contig 9544 bp, 7 predicted proteins | sample 1960281 | NCBI WGS metagenome assembly ULWK01 (sample SAMEA4835810, study PRJEB28245) | human gut metagenome | biome: gut microbiome; material: fecal sample | place: Denmark | collected 2008 | reverse complement strand
ACTCGGGCCTTCTCGGATTGCTATTTCAAGGGAGGCATCTCCTTGCCTTCTCAGCTTGAAGTCATTTCAGAGGAGAGCTTTGAATCATGCAAATTCAGTGGAAGTCTTGTGTTGCCTGCAGGAGTGCGAGTCATAGGGAAAAGAGCATTCAACTGGAATTCTCGTCTTACAGGTATCTTGGAGATTCCCGGTAATGTCATTAGTCTCGGGGCCGGTGCATTTGCCAATTGTCAGGGAATAGAAGGAGTTGTCATTCCTGAAAGCCTGGAGACGATAAAGTCCGAATTCGGGGTATCTGGTGCTTTCGAGGATTGCTTCGGAATAAACCGGATAGTCTGCAAGGGCGTTACTCCGCCGGTTATCAGTGATGATTTCAATGTAACGGGAGGTCATTCGGTATTCAGAGGAGTGTCCAAGGAGAATTTTACTGTTGAGGTGCCTGAAGCTGCGGTTCCTAACTATCGTACTTCGTCAGGCTGGAAGGACTTCAAACGCATTTCCGCCTACCGGAATCTTTCCTTGGAGCCTCATGCCGTTACGGCGCTCAACACCAAGGGCACAAGGGATTTCACGCTTCATGCGGATGATGAGTGGGAAGTGGAGGAACAGCCGGGGTGGGTGACATTGGACCGGACTTCAGGAAAGGGCAATGCCCGGATACGGCTGACGTTCTCAAGGATGCAGTCAGGTAGCAGCCGTGACGGTAAAGTGGTGTTCCGCCTGAAAGATCATGACTACAGGGCGTCGCTGGAGGTCCATCAATATGATTATGGACATGAAGAGGATGAAGTCATTGTCCTTCAGGAAGCTGCGCGTGGCAAAGGTGTCAACGTCGTGATTCTTGGCGAGGGGTATGATGCGAAAGACATCAGTGACGGCAAATTGCGCTCCGATGTGAACGAGACCATGGAGGATTTCTTCGATATCGAGCCTTACAGGACATACAGGGATTATTTCAATGTCTATACAGGCATTGCCGTATCACCGGAATCCGGCGTCGGAAATGCCAATACTACAGTGCATAACCGTTTCGGTACCTCGGCGACGCGAGGGACCCTTTCCGGGACGGCCGACGAGATCCTGAAGTACGCATGCACGATGCCTTCGGTGAGTCGGGACAATCTCGGACAGACATTGATAATCATTGTCACGAATACATCTGATTACAGCGGGGCTACCAGACTTTTTGATGACGGGACGGCAATCTCGTATTGTCCTAAACGCGATGATTATTATCCGTATGATTTCAGGGGCATTGTCCAGCATGAAGCCGGTGGGCGCGGATTCGGAAAGCTTGGCGACGAGAGCGTCCGGCACAATGCTTTCGTGGATGCATGCGGGTGCTCTTGTTGCGCTCATGCGGCTGAAATCGCGGCAGCGCAGGCGAAGGGCTGGTACATGAACATCTCGCTTACGGCCAGGGAGGATGCAGTGCCTTGGAGCCATCTTCTGGAAAATGACAAGTACCGGAATCTGGTGGGCATATATGAAGGGGCTTTCGGACATGGCAAGGGAGTCTGGCGCTCCGAGTACAACAGCTGCATGAACAACGGTATTCCGTACTACAATACTGTCAGCCGTGAAATCATCGTGAAGCGGATAATGCAGTGCGCCGGGGAGGAATACAGTTTCGAAAACTTTGTGGCGAATGACAAGGTGGACAATGTGCGGCCATAGGTTTGAAATGATTATGGATATTATGAAGAAGACCATATATGCTGCGGTTGCGGTCCTGATGATGTCGGGATGCTCCGGGTCATTGGGGACGGAAGATACACCATCGCTGGAGATGAAATTTGAGCTGGAATATCCTGGTGCCCGGACTAAGGTTGCGGCGAGCGGATTTGTAAAGGGCGACATTGCGGGACTTTACATGACGGAGAATGTCGATGGCGAGCCTTCCGTGCTCATGCCTTCAGGAAATACCGTGAACAATGCCCGGCTTACGTTTGATGGCGTGGAATGGCATTCCCGACCGATAATGTGGTGGGACATTGATACCAAATATGATGTTTACGGGTATTATCCGTATGCTTCGCCGTCATCTGTGGAGGAGTACCGTTTCTCTGTCAAGGAGAATCAGGCTGCACCTGGAACGGAAACGGAACTTGGCGGCTATGAGGCCTCTGATTTCCTCTGGGCGAAGGCTTCGGGTGTGAGCTATCCGCAGAAAGTCAAACTCCAGTTCAGCCATAGGATGAGCAGGATTGTCATAAATCTGGTCAAGGGCAGTGATTTCGACGGGGACTTGCCTGACGACATCGTGGTGCGGGTCCATAATGTGGTGACTGACGCCGTCATTGACCTTGGAACTGGAGTTGTGGTAAAGGACAGCCGGGCTGCCGCCCGCAGCATTACGGCATGTCGGGAATCTGTCGGACGTTATGCGGCAATCGTGGTCCCGCAGAACATGATGCACCGGCAGCCGCTTGTGGAGGTGATCACAAGCGGAGCATCTTATTTGCTTGACGGAAGAATCGACTTCAAGTCAGGTATCGGATATACGATCAATGTCACCCTATCCAGTGACCCGTCAAAAATTCAGATGAAGATAGGTGGTGAGATTTCCGGCTGGAAGTGATATGAACCAAAATGAACTTGACCTGTCCCGTTATTTAGCCTTACTTTACCGAACTGTTTCGAAGACCTGTTCTTGAACAGGCCTCTGTGGCAGCACATATTGTAAAGTAAATGGCGCGCTTATGACCAACAACTATTGGATGCACCGCATAACCTGCGGAGAAAACGCATCTCCTTATGCTCAACATCTGTTTTTCGGCAACGGCAATGACTCCGGAGACCATTATCTCTCTATAGGATGGTGTGATTTCTCCTATGAAAAGTTTGTCGAGGCGGTTCTGGCTGAAGGTGCTTCTGCCCTTGATTCATTGATGCAGGAAGCTTCTTACGGCTTGGGCCGCAGCCGGTTCAGCCTTTATAGGTTCATCGTGCAGATGAAACGTGGTGATGTCGTGGTGGTGCCGATATGGGATACTTTCAGTGTCTGCCGGATATCAGATGACAGAGTCTTGACGAACGAGACCATTGACATGGACCTGATGACTGACGGTCACGGCAACAGACTGACCTGTAATACTTCCGGTGATAGATATTTATATACGTCTGACGGAAAAATCGTCGATATGGGGTTCTATAGGAAAGTCGAACTGCTGGCTACCGGCATTCCGCGTTCGGAATATGCTCCGCAGCTTCTTTATTCGGCGATGAAGAACCGCAGTACCAATGCTGCCCTGTCGGAGGAAGTCGCCGATGAGGTCGATATCGCCATCTCTGACTGGCACCGCAGAAAACCTGTCAACCTTAAAGCGGAAATTGAAAATGCTGTTGCCGGACCTGTGCTGGATCTTGTCAGGAATCTCCTGCATGATATGAAGTTTGAATCCCTGGTGGAATGGTATCTTACGACCATCGGTGCGGATGTCGAGAAACCGGCCAAGAACAGCTGCCCTACGGAAGATGGGGATGCCGATCTCATCGCCCATTTCGATTCTCTTGAAACTACCGTCATGGTCCAGGTGAAGAAGCATGATGGATATACCGGCGACTGGGCCGTCAGGCAGATTACGTCATATTCGGAAAAGTACCATGTCAAGGATTTCATGAACCAGATGTGGGTGATTTCTTCCTGTGACGACTATAGCGATGATGCCAAACAGCTTGCCGATGAGAAAGGGGTGCGTCTCATTACCGGTCTTGAATTCGCCAAGATGATTCTTGGTGTCGGAATAAAGAGTCTAACTATTTAACCTGTATTATGAGAATGAGAAAATTTTTCAAAGAACAGTGGAACTATATTGTAGAGAATAGCGGCTTTCTCTCATTGGTCCTGTTTTGCGCGCTTGGGGTATGTCTCATTGCTCTTTTTTTCCACATCTTTACGGGTAAAGAGATTCCAGGACAGATTATGGGCGCAATATTCGGCGTGCTGTTCACGGCGGTAGTGACGTGCATCCTGCTTCAGGGACAGACGAATCAGGAAAAGACATTGCAGCGTAACGCCAAGATATTCGAAGAGAAACTGAAGGTTTATCAGACTTTTCTCGGAAAGCTGTACGATGCTGTCAAGGATGGCTCGCTGACTGATGACGAGAAGAAGGAATTGCAATATCAGACAGCACTTGTGGCAATGCTATGCAAGCCGGAGAATATCAAGAGTGTGAGTGAGGCTGTGAACAAAGTTGTGAACAGTGTGTGTCCGCAGGAAAATTCAGCTAGTGTCGGCGAAACCGATCTTCTGAAAGGATTATTCTCCATTGTCGATGCTTTGAGGAGCGATCTTGAATATTCGGAGGTTGGATTTTCAGATATCATTAAGGAGGAGACAATTAAGAATTTCAATGTCGCTTTTCACGTGAAAACGGATTCTGATGATATCGGCGGCGACCTTGATCCTGCAGAGGCTGAATCAGGCGTAAGTATATGGGAATCAGCATTGACAAGGTGGAATAATTCAGGCTGGTCCATGCAGATAAATGATAATTGGAGTGGAGAAACATGCTTTGCCATGAAGTCCAGGACAAACGGGAATCCGGGAGTTATAAGTCTGGGATTCTATAAAGGGCACTATTATATTCAGGCGAGCTATGGCCCAGATTCCGATTTCTCCAAGGCGCTTAAATGGTCAAATGGCGGTTATCGGTCTTATGGCTCGTGGTGGAAGTTTCTTCCGGCGCAGTATGATGATATCAAGGAAGGGAATCTCGGTCAGGCTCTCGGCCAGGATCCAGGCCTGCAGAAATTCATTGTAGATAGAATTGAATATCTGCAGAATGTGATTCAGGCCAACCATCGCACGACATTGTGGAAAAAAGCTGTCGATGAAGCGCTTGCCTCTCAAGGCAATGCCGGGGCGGCCGCACTGAATCATTGGACGACCAGAATATGGTATTGGAAGACGCTCGTGTGCGAATCCACCGGCGATGATGAGGGCAATCTCTATTTCGATATCCTTCCGTCCGATGACAATCATGTGGTGTTCAAATTCAGCAATCGTGACAAGAATCCGGATCTGCTGAAAAAGACATTGGTCAGAATAGAAATGAAGGACAAAATCGGCGGCATGAAAGACTGCATCGCCGATATCTGCACATCCTCCACCGACGCGAATGATGTCGCTGCTAAACTTTCAGAGACCCTGAAGAAAATACAGGGATAATTGAGAAATATTAACATAATAAACCAACAAATATGAAAGCTAAAAATTTAATTGCGACGCTTGCTGTTATTGCGTCAATCTCTGTGTTCACTTCATGCGGCGGCTCCAAGACGGCCGATACTTCGCAAGTGAAAGCCTATGTGCTGATGAGTTCAATGGATAAGAATTCGGTGGAGAAAGGAATTGATGACTATATCAATACTATTGAGCGGGGCAAGATCAAAATTAAAAAGTTGCCTGATTATACCGAAGAATTCTTTGATGAGGAAGGTATGCCAGAGTGTAATCCCGTACTTGAATACGCAAGGGTCTTCCTTCGGAACAGTATTGCTGGTTCTTTGTATAATAAAATCAGTTGGGAACTGGATGAATGTTCCGCATTACTTTCAGACTTTGGGAATTATCCGAATCAGTCTTATGATTCATGGGAATATAACTGTCCTCAGGATTTGAAAGAAGCAAAACAAGAACTTGAAAAGGAAATTAAATGGATAGTCGAGGGGGAAGTCTCGCCTAGCAAGCCGTATTGTAAGAAGTTAAATACCCTGCTAATCAATATATACCGTATGGAAAATCCTGCCGAACATAAAGCGGCAATGGAGGAGATTATCACTAAGTATGTCAATTATATTGCCAATCGGGCGGAGAAGCTGGTGAAAATAATGGATTGGGAGTCTGATTATGGCTCAACCACGAAAAATTGTAAAGGGTATTTCGTAACATACTCCATTAACAAAAACTATTATGTCCTGACGCAAATTGTAGAGGAATCAAAGTCTGATGAATTTGAACTTAAGACTCTCTATCGGGGAACATCCATTATAGATCTGGATAGAAAGCTGGAAGGATATAAACGTCAATAGTTTTTAAGTTATGGAAACGAAGAAATGCCCATATTGCGGGGAGGATATTCCTGCATCGGCAAAGAAATGCATGCATTGTGGAATGTGGTTAGAGGAGAAGGCTTCCTTGCCGGAAGAAGCCGGTAAGGAGCATGGCGCTCAGACTGTTTCTGCTGACGTGGAGACAGTTCAGCCTAAAGAACAAGTGGCTGAAGACGATTCCAAATTCACGTCTGACGAGAAACTGTATTTTATCCATCTGCTTGCGACAGCAGGAATATACATATTCGGATATTTCATTTACAGAAGCATATATAACACTGTAATGGTTACTAATGCTGTTGATGGACTTGAATCATTGGGAGGATTTGCATCATACATGGATGTCGGTGTCGCTCATGATGATGTGAAGCACGTGATAAAGGCTTTTCATGGCCTTATGCGCAATGGAATAATCATAAGTGTTGTCGGGGAGGTGATATCGATACTCATAAGCCTGATGTCTAAAACAAAAGATTAAGATCATTTGAATATATTGGAAAAGATGAAAAAGGTATTTTTTCGGTGCTGACATTGCTTCTGACAATGAACATCGCTTTTGCTCAGGGGAAAAAACCGACCCTCATGATTCTTCCAAGCGACAACTGGTGCAGTCAAAGATATTTTATGACAAATTTTGACAATCAGGGGACAACTGTGAAAATCCCTGATTACAAGGCTGCATTTCAGGACGATGCGGAATTGAGTACTGTGATTTCCATTGTCGGAGGACTTCTCGCTGAATGCGGGTATCCTGTAAAGGATTCGGAACAAGAGCTGAAGAATCTGGATGTCAAACAGGGCGAGGATAATGCGATGATGAGCAAAACAAGTGGCGCCTCCTTGGCTGAGAGCCCGCTTGATGTGCTTAAGAGGAAATCGAAGTCTGATATGATTATTCAAATAGGGTGGTCAGTGAATAAAGAAGCTGCCGGTAAATCCGTAACATTTCAACTTGATGCAATTGATTCATACACAAGCAAAAGAATAGCTTCGGCAACTGGAACTGGAGAATCTGCTGACGATATAGTTCCACGGTTGCTTGAAACTGCCGTTAAAACTCATATTCCTGAGTTTACCCAAAAATTGGATAACTATTTCTATGAACTGGGGATCAAAGGACGTGAAATCGTCCTGACTGTCAAAAAATGGGATAGTTGGGAAAATGATCTGGAAACGGAGTATGATGGTGAGGAATTGACGGACTGTATAGTTGAGTGGCTCAATCAGAATACGGTTGGAGGTAATTATAATCTTTCGGACGCAACGGAGAATTATATGCTTCTTGAACAAGTCCGAATTCCTATAAAGGACGAGAAAGGAATGGCGCTTGATGCGAGGGGTTTTGCAAACCAGCTTAGAAAGTATCTCCAGAAAGAACCGTTTAATATAACGTCAAAGGTGATTACACGGGGACTTGGCGAGGCAATGATTGTGCTGGGCGAGAAATGATGCTACTATGAAAAGGATCATAATTACACTTTTTGTGATTGTCTGTTGCAACTTGCAGACATTCTCGCAGAATAAGTTCAATTTGCCGGTAGCCGTAATTCTGGCGGACGATTCCGTGCCTGCAGAAGCGGGAAATGCTTTGACAACGAAACTGAAGTCCATATTGACGAAAAACGGCTATATGGCAAGCGATGGTGTTCAGCGTTTTGTCCTTACCGCCAAGATAAGTATCGGGACTAAGGATGTGCTCCCTACTAATCCTCCTCGGATTTCTCAGAAAATGGATGTTTCCTTTTTTATCGGTGATGTCATTGACAACAGAATTTATGAATCGTGTACTGTGGCGGCCAAGGGAATCGGCATAAATGAGAACAAGGCGTTCATTTCGTCGTTTCAAAGCATATCGCCACAGAATAAGGAACTTGCAGAGATGTTGAGGACGGCAAAAGAGTCAATATCGGAATATTATAGAAATAACTACAAGGCGGTTCTGAAGAAAGCCGATGCTTTGACTCGGAATAAGGAATATGATGCGGCAATTTACGAACTGGTATCAATTCCTGAAATAGATACGACAATCACTGCGGAATGTCAAAATGCGGTAATAGCGGTCTATCAGCAGAAAATTGATGATGAGGCTAGGCCCTTGCTGAGAGAAGCAAAGTCTATCTGGATGGCGGAGAAAAACCATGATGCCGGCAAGAAAGCGTCCGAATTGCTTGCCCGGATTTCTCCGATGTCTTCCGTGGTAGGTGAGGCGGATGCTCTGCTTGGTGAAATTGACAAGAAACTTCGTGCAGACGAAGCTGCTGTTGCTGCACGGAAAAAAGAGGAGACGGAGTATCAACGTAAAAGAGAAGAAGAACAGATAGAGTACCAACGTAAAAGGGAGGAAGACGATATTGCCTATGATAGGCAAAAGGAACAGCGGGATTTTGAATTTACTCGGGAAAAGCATAGGGATGAGCAGGCTTATCGTAACAGCCTCCTTGCAGCAAGCCGTGAAGTCAGTCTTGCCTATGCGAAAAATCAGCCGAAAACAATAACTAAAAACATTATAAGGTCATGGTGAAAATATTTAGGACGCTATTAGTGCTGTTTTTCTTTACATTGTCATCTGAGCTTTTTGCTCAGGTGAATGAAGTTACGCTTGTCACATCCGGAGAAGGCGCGACGGAAAACGGTGCTGTGAATGAAGCTCTGCGTAGCGCGATTGAACAGGCCTATGGGGTATTTGTTTCTGCAAATACGGATATCCTGAATGATGAGCTTGTTAAGGATGAAATCGTCACAGTGTCCTCCGGAAATATTCATTCGTACAAGAAGCTCGGATGCGTGGAATTGGCAAACGGCAACAAAAGCGTGTCAGTAGAGGCGACTGTTTCGGTGTCTAATCTGGTTAGCTTCGCGCAGTCAAAGGGCGCATCCTGTGAATTTGCCGGAGCTGTTTTCGGCGCGAACCTCAAGTTGATTAACCTAAATAAAGTGAATGCTGAAAAGGCCATTGAACATCTTTACACGTCTCTTGAGAGCATAGCTGCGACAATGTATGATTATGAAGTGGAAGTCGAACAGCCAAAGGCGGACGGTACTGTTGAAATTACAGCTATTGCGAAGGCGAATGAGAACTACAAGACGTTTACCGATATGGTTTATAATACGTTGAAATCTTTGAATGTAAGCAATGTGGAACAGTTGAAGGAAATGGGAATTCAGTTTTCTACATCAACGATAACAACCCCATATGTTTTTTCTGCTGCATCGCACAATAGTGTTTCTCTTTCATTTGACACCAATGTAGATATTGGCAGGCGATGGAATTTAGATGATTGTATTGCCTCATTATTTGACATAGATTCAACTATAAAAAGAATTAATGATATTCAGAATAAGGCTTTCTTTGATTTCGTTTTAAAAGACAGCAATGAGAAAGAATACATATTTCCTGTTGGACGTTTTTGTGGAAGATTGGATTATTCTTATCATACAGATGATAGGGATTGTAGTAGCATATTAGTCGGACCGGACTATATGA
>ULWK01039171.1_pt1 | contig 9672 bp, 7 predicted proteins | sample 1960281 | NCBI WGS metagenome assembly ULWK01 (sample SAMEA4835810, study PRJEB28245) | human gut metagenome | biome: gut microbiome; material: fecal sample | place: Denmark | collected 2008 | reverse complement strand
AATTTCGCCGGAGGTCTTATGATATTGATGTTCAAACCTTTCAAGGCCGGAGACTATATCGAGGCTCTCGGCTTTTCCGGCATTGTCAATGAAGTCAACATCGTAAGTACCAAACTCAGGACTTTCGACAACAAGACAATAATCCTTCCGAACGGCGCCCTTTCCAACGGCAATATCAAGAACTATTTCGAGCGGAAAGTGAACCGTCTGGAATGGACAGTGAATCTGGATTACAGTACGGACAATGCCAAGGCGAAGGAAGTAATGATGAACCTGCTGAAATCGGACAAGCGGATCCTGGACTCCGCGACGCCCGGAGCATCAAATCCGTTCGTAGCTCTCAACTCGATGAAAGACAGCTCTGTAGAGTACGTCATGAAAGGCTGGGTGAACACGGAAGATTATTGGGATGTCATGTATGACATGAATGAAGCCATCTTCACGGAACTGCCGAAACAAGGATTGAGTTTTCCGTTCCCGCAGATGGACATACACATGAAATAAAAAACTCGGAGCGTTTTGACAATGCTCCGAGTTTTTTATTTATTGACGTTTATTCTATTGCTGTTTGGCTGCGGCACGTTCTTCTGCAAGTTTTTCCTTGCTAAGGACAGGATTGCCATAAATTTTCAGGAATATGTCACGCAAGTCGGCGCGGCAAAGAGATTTTTCCACCTTGTCCAACTGATGCTCCACATAATCCGTGAATTGTGCCACATCATCCGGCGTATACATGTCGCTGTACTTGTAGCTGTGGTTCGCCATATCATATCCGATATAGTTCGTCTTCCAAAGCTTGTAACCGTCAATGATTCTTACATCCACAGCATGACGTATGGCCTGGTACCTGTCATTCTTGGTACAATATGAAGCCGCCTCAATCTCGTCATGAGTAAGCGGCTCGCCTATATTCAGATGGATATTTCCTTTCTGCTGCTCGATACCGGTCATGATGCTCACCATATCCTCCTTCGGTCCCTTGACATATTTCTGTGTCCTGGAAATGAGGAGTTCCCTTGCCTTCAGGATGTCACACGGCTCATACTCATACGAGATACTGAACGGAACAATGTTGAGTTCCTCGAAATTCGAAGTGAAATCCTTCGTGCCGCTCATATCGAGCATCTTCAGCAATCCCTGCTCGGTAGTGTCTATGCCGTCCTTGGCACGGCCTTCACGCTGTGCGATCCAGATGGAACTCTTTCCGGAAGTAATCGCGTCGCGGATGTACTTCGAAAGCACCTGCGATGAAAGATAGAGCTGACGGGCATTGATTCCTCGAATGACCTTGATCATCCTGTTGGAACGGATCAGGTACTCGATATATTTGTTTGAGAGGAGGTTGCTTCCTACGGCAATTTCCGTCATCGGGATGGCATTACGGTACAGAACTACCTGAGTGATAGCCGGATCGAGGATGATGTCGCGATGGTTGGACATCGCAAGGAACTTCCCGTTGATGCCTTTGATATTGGAAATGCCATCGTAAGAGAAATTATGGGCCGTCGTCGACAGCACCCATTCCACAGCCTTGTTCATCACCAGGATCTGGAACTCGTCAATGCTTCTTACACTTTTGAGTACCGTTCTGAGGAACTCGGGCTCTTTATCAGGAAAAATCGCCTTGGAAACTTCCAGCACTGCCGGATGATCCGCTAGTTTTCCTAACGCTTCGACAGCTTCCGCATCAGTATACGGACAAATGTCGAACTCGTTGATTTCTTCACACATACGCTATACTTGTTTCAATGTACTCCGCAACATAGCGGAAATACGTCCGCAAAGCTAGTAAAAAAGGCGCTAATGTCCAAACAATTTACTTCCTGCGGTACAACAGCGAGCTGTCACCATAACTCAGGAAACGGAAATCATGGGACAATGCATAATCATATATGGTTTTCCAATCCCCGCCGACAAAAGCAGAAACGAGCAATATCAACGTGCTTTCAGGCTGATGGAAATTGGTGACGAGCATATCCACAATCCTGAAACGGAATCCCGGTACAATGATGATTCTCGTGCCCGCGCTGATCTTGTCAAGAGAATTTTTCTCCATATACGCAATAATCGCGTCCAGTGATTCTTCCGTACTCCATCTGTATTCACGCGTATAAGGCGCCCACTGGTCCACATCCGCCGGAGCGCCGGTTTCAATGCAGGACACACCTATATAATATAGGGATTCCAATGTACGTACGGATGTAGTGCCTACGGCAATGACGGACTTACCGGAACTGCGCAGATCTTTCAGGAAATCCAATGTCACCACGAACGGTTCCCTGTGCATGGGATGTTTGGCAACTTCCGAATTCTTTACAGGCAGGAATGTACCGGCGCCTACATGAAGGCAAACTGTTTCTATATCCATGCCTTTGGACCTGATGGCATCCAGCACGGCCTGAGTAAAGTGAAGACCTGCCGTAGGAGCTGCCACAGAGCCGCGGAATTTGGCGTACAATGTCTGATAACGTTCGCTGTCAATGGCCTCGCTCTCCCTGTTCAGATAAGGTGGAATAGGAATGGTACCGCATATTTCAAGTACTCTGGAGAACGGATTGCCGCCTGACCATGAAAACTCGACTATTCCGGTTTCTCCTTCGCGGGAAACCAATCGGGCCTTCATTGCCATTTCCGCGATTTCCGGAGCATTTTCAGGATTATATAGATCCAGAATATCGCCCTTCCACTTCTTGGCATTGCCGATCACGCATTTCCATGAGCATGAAGATGTTGCGGTGAATGAAATGTTGTATTCCTCCGGTTTTACCGGCTGCAGGCAGAAAATCTCTATCCGTGCGCCCGTAGGACGGACAAAATGTAGTCTGGCTGGTACGACCTTGGTGTCGTTGAACACCATAACGGCATCTGACGGCAGCAGTTCCGGAATCTGCCGGAATACGAATTCATCTATCTTTCCGTCGATATATCGCAACAACTTGGATGAGTCACGTTCTGCAAGCGGATATTTTGCAATCCTCTCATCCGGGAGAGGGTAATTGTAATCTTCAATACGTATATCAGGTATCATTTGATCTGTAGCTAATGATTTCGATCTGCAAAATTACATCGTCCGGCAGTAATATGAAAATAAATTTACGATTCTCACAAAACGTTAACTAATGTATCACTTTATGTGATTACAAATGTTCACAAATGTATAATAATGTAAATATTACAAAAGTTAACATTATATTTGATTAAGTTTTGTAATAATTATAAAATGTGAAATAAGAAAAATTTATACGCATTTTAGTACTTACCTAACATATTGATAATCAGCCTAAAATATTATTTATTCTAATGCTTGAGTTTATGAAAAGTATGTGAACAATCCCCCTAATAGGCCATATAGGTGTTATTAAAGGCATCATTTGATACGTAACAACATATTTACTAGCATATTATATACTTTTACCTAAATTAATCTTTAGTATTTTATCAATATCTGTAAACAAGGCGCAATTGGTTATTTACTTTTGTAACGTAAACTTTTGTTTGTTTTGTAAATTAATTTGTGCTACATTTGTAAAACCAATGTTTAGAAATATGAACACACGACTGGAACAGTTTCTCGCTGCAGAGAACATCTCTCAATCACAGTTTGCCGACACTATCGATGTCGCCCGCGCAAGTGTATCTCATATTCTAGCCGGAAGAAACAAGCCGGGCTGGGATTTTCTCAACAACATGTTGAAGCACTACCCTAACCTTAATATAGAATGGCTGTTGAACGGGACAGGAAAAATGTACAAGAGCGCAGCCAGGGAAACCACTGTCAAGCAGGAACCGGCTCAGCCGGATCTCTTCAGTGCTGCCGAATTGCCCGACATGGAGAAAGCGGCTTCAATCAAGGTGTCCGAAACCCCGCGAGAATTGAATATTCCCGTACAGCCTCGCATGGTGTCACCGAATACGCAAATCCCACAGACGCCGCCGACCATTGAAAACGTCCCGCAATGCACTGATAATCAGCGCAAAATCACAAAAATTGTCGTATTTTACGATGATAATACTTTCATTGAAATAAAGTAAAGATTCACTACCTTTGTACGCTTAAAAAATCAAAACAGATTTTATGTACAAGACTTTAATCCGACCGTTTCTATTCAAGCTGAATCCTGAATCGGCACATCAGCTTACTATGAAAATGCTCAAGATTGCGGGCTCAATACCGTTCTGCAGAAGCATTGTCCGACTGATGTTCAAGCGCGAACACAAGAATCTTTCACGTGAAGTTTTCGGAATCCGCTTCCCCAACCCTGTAGGTCTTGCAGGCGGACTGGACAAGAATGGCGAATGTTATAACGAATTGTCAGACTTCGGTTTCGGATTCGTGGAAATAGGTTCCCTGACAGCCAAGCCGCAGCCGGGAAATCCTAAGCCCAGGCTATTCAGAGTTGTAAAAGACAATGCCATTATCAACCGGATGGGCATCAACAATAATGGCGTATCTGAAGCCATCAAGAACATCAACAGCAAGCATCCGGAGGTCATCATTGCCGGAAACATTGCTCCGAATTCATCATCTCAGGGCGAACAGGTGGCCGATGACTACAAGACGGCATTCTCGCTATTGTACGATTTCGTGGACATGTTCGTGATAAACATTTCATGCCCTAATGTCGAAGGACTTACGAGCCTTCAGGAAGTCAGCAGCCTGTCTGACATCATGGACAGCATGCTGAATATGAGGACAGGTTTCGACACATATAAGCCGATATTGCTTAAACTTTCACCGGATCTCGCTCATACACAGATAGATGAGATTATCGAATACGCCATGATCTCCGGCGTCGACGGCATCGTTGCCGGCAATACCACCAGAAAACGTGACGGACTTACCATTCCTCAGGAAAAGATCGACGAAATCGGAAAAGGAGGAATGTCCGGCGCTCCCCTATATAAGAAGAATCTGGAAATGGTCCGCTATATCCATGAAAAGACTGGCGGAAAACTGCCGATTATCGGCGTAGGAGGCATCATGACGCCGCAGCAGGCTCTGGAAATGCTGGACGCAGGTGCTTCATTGATAGAGATTTACAGCGGCTTCATATATGAGGGCCCCGGTTTCGTGGAAAAGATTCTCAAAGCCATCGAAAGCAACAAAAAATAAACACATTATATAATGGTTAAAGCAGGTATTTGCACCATCGGGGACGAAATCCTGATAGGCCAGATTGTAGACACGAATTCCTCTGGAATCGCCAAGTCTTTGAATTCCATAGGTGTAAAGGTTTCCGACATGAGTTCCATCGGCGACGACCATAAAGCCATCGTCGAGACTTTGGATGCCGAACTCCGTACCAATGACATTGTAATCGTTACCGGAGGACTTGGTCCGACAAAGGACGATATTACCAAGGCGGCCCTGGCAGAGCTTTCGGGCAGCGAAAAATATGTTATCAATGAGCCTCAATCATTGATAATGAAGAAGATACTCCATTCAAGAGGACTTGATACGTTGGCTTCCAACGTTGCCCAGGCCAGTGTTCCGGACAAATGCGAAGTCATTCCGAACAAGTACGGGACAGCTCCGATAATGGTATTCAGGTTCAATAAAGAGAAATACGGCCATGAGGCTGTGCTCTATTCGATGCCAGGTGTTCCTTTCGAAACAATGAACATGTTGCCGGAAGTGCTTGACGACATCAGCAGGCATTTCGCATTGACAGCCATATATCACAGAAACATAATGGTTTACGGCCTTGCAGAATCCGCATTGTCCGAGAAGATAGCATCCTGGGAAGATGCACTCCCCTCTGACATGCATCTCGCATACCTTCCTGATCCGCTTAAAGGAGTCCGGCTGAGGCTGTCCATATATGGAGAAGACCTGCACGATGCGGAGACGCGCATATCCGCGCAAATAGAGGCGCTTAAATGCATCATCGGCGAGAACATATACTCCTACACCGATGACACGCTTGAACATGCTCTCGGAGAAATTCTCAAGAAGGCCGGCAAAACTCTCTGTGCCGCAGAATCCTGCACGGGTGGTGAGATTTCCCACCTCGTCACTACGGTACCCGGCTCGTCATCCTATTATCTGGGTTCAGTAACTTCCTATGCTGTGCCGGTGAAGGAAAAGGTTCTGGGAGTTCCGGCTGAGACAATCGAAAATCATGGCGTCGTAAGCAGCGAAGTCGCGGCTGCAATGGCAGAAGGTGTGAGGAAACTGATGGGTGCAGATTATGCTGTGGCGACGACCGGACTGGCCGGCCCCGGCGGTGGAGACGGAGTCAATCCGGACGGAACGGTTTGGGTAGGAGTTTCATCTGCAAGCGGACTTGTACGCACAATGAAGTACCAGTATCACAATGACCGCAAGCGTAATATAGAACGTTTCGCCGCTTCCGCATTGTTCTTCTTGTTAACTATTGTAAAAGAGGAGCTAAATATCTGAGTTTCAATAAATGTAACATCTTTGTTTAAGTCTATAACATTTTTGTTACATTATGTTTGTAAACAATAAGAACGGATTATTGGTATATAAAACATTGATTGCTAATACAATACGAAAATCAGGCGATTTTTAAGTCAAAAAGATAGGAGCACACTGAAATACAGCGTGCTCCTATCTTTTTGAACATTTTTACAAACTCTCCGCGACCTCTCTCACACGGTTCATCACACGGATAAAATTGCCTCCGGCGACCTTTTCGATGTCACTTTCGCTATATCCGCGAGCCCTCATTTCTTCGAATACAATGCCTATTTTTGACACGTCTTCGAGGCCCTCCGGAGTGACATTGATCCCGTCGAAATCTGATCCTATGCCCACATGGTCGATACCGGCAACGCGCACTGCATGGTCAATATGATCGACGACGACTTTATAAGACGGCCTGTCAAGCGAGGCCAGTTCCTTCTGGACTTCCACCCATAACTTGTACTTGTCAGGATTGCCGGGATCTTTGATGAATTCCTCTTCTACCGCATCGGCCTTGTCGTCAAGCCCCGAAGCCGCCAGCTCCTTGGCGAATTCATCAGACAGGAATACAGGATAGAAATTAATCTGGATCACACCATCTACCGCAGCTATTGCCCTGAACATATCATCTGTCATATTCCGCCGATGACTTGCCAATGCCCGGCAACAAGAATGAGTCGACACCACAGGAGCCTTGGAGCAACGCACGCAGTCATAGAATGTCGCATCAGATGCATGAGCCAAGTCAATGATCATCCCGAGGCGGTTCATTTCCGCCACGACCTGACGTCCGAACGGGCTCAATCCACCCCACCTATGTCCTTCTGCAGCCGAGTCACATATCTGATTGTCAGTATTATGTGTCAATGTCATGTAACGCACTCCCATACGATAGAACTGCCTAAGGAGCGCAAGACTCCCCTGTATCGGCAAGCCGTTTTCCATGCCGACAAACACCGAGGTCTTTCCAGCCGCCTTGTTCCTGTAAGCTTCTTCAGGAGAATTCGCCAATGCTGCCATATCAGGAGCAGCTTCCACGGCATCATTGATACCGGCAAGCATTTCCAATGCATATCTGGTAGCCGCATCGGGAAACATTGTTCCCGGCGTGTATAATGCAAAGAAAGAAGCGTCGACTCCCCCGGCGCGCAACTTCGGAAAATCCACATGCGCGTACGGATTATCAACGCTCAAGTTTCTCAGCCGCATAATCTGTGACGGCGTATCACAATGAGAATCAAGTACAAACATCTTTATTCGATTTTTTCAGACAGTTCCGCCCACTCTTCTGTCCAGGCATCAAGATCACGTTTATGCTCCAGGTAGGTACGGGTAAGTTCCATCACATCGTCGTTCTCTCCCGGATTAGAAAGCACCGTCTCGATTTTTTTCATCTTGGTCTCTACCAAAGCTATCTCTTTTTCAAGAAAAGCAATACGGTTGCGTATCTTCCGCTCCTCTTTGGAGACTATTTTCTTCGCCATGAACTCCTGTTTGCCGGCAGATATTTCAGGCTCAGCAGGTTTGGCCGGTTCTTCCTTGTAAAAACGGCGCTCCAGTTCCTGAAGATTTTCAATCCTGCGTTCATCAAGGAAATCTTGGATGCCACCGAGATGCTCCTTGACCTTGCCATCCCGGAACTCGTACATCTTGTCTACAAGTCCATCAAGGAAATCCCTGTCATGGGAAACCACGACCAGCGTCCCGTCAAAGTTTTTAAGTGCCTGTTTCAGAACATCTTTCGAACGTATATCCATGTGGTTGGTAGGCTCGTCAAGCGCCAGAAGGTTATATGGCTGCAGCATGAGCTTCGCCATTCCCAGACGCGCACGCTCCCCTCCGCTCAGGATTGCGACTTTCTTGTCAATATCCTCGCCCTTGAAGAGGAATGCAGCCAGAATATCGCGGAGCTTTGTCCTTATATCTCCGGATGCAATATTCTCAAGAGTGCTCAGGACAGTCTCGTTCTTGTCCAATATATCTTCCTGATTCTGAGCGAAATAACCGATATGCACATTATGACCGACCTTAGCCTCACCGGAAATTGGCTCCAGCTGCCCCATGATCACTCTCATCAATGTGGTCTTTCCTTCGCCGTTCCTGCCCACAAGCGCGACTTTCTCACCTCTCCTGATTTCAATTTCAGCATCACGGAACACCACTTTCTGCGGATAACCGACCGTCAGGTCTGTTCCTTTGAAAACCACATCACCGGAACGCGGGGCCGGCGGAAATTTCACCACCAATGTAGAATTGTCCGTTTCATCTATCTCGATTCTGTCGAGTTTTTCCAAAGCCTTGATTCTGGATTGCACCTGATTGGACTTTGTGGGCTTATAACGGAATTTATTGATGAAATCCTCGGTCTTTTCTATCATCTTCTGCTGATTCTCGTAAGCGGCAATCTGCTGCTGCATACGCTCTTGGCGCAGTTCAAGATATTTCGTGTAAGGCACTTTGTAATCATGGATATGCCCCACCATGATTTCTATGGTACGATTGGTGACATTGTCCAGGAAACGTCTGTCGTGAGAGACAAGAAGAATTGAACCGCGATATGCTTTCAGATACTCCTCCAACCACTCAATTGATTCTATATCAAGATGGTTGGTAGGTTCGTCCAGCAACAGCACGTCCGGTTTCGACAGCAGGATCTTGGCCAATTCTATACGCATGTTCCAGCCTTGGCTGAAAGTTTCCGTGTTGCGGCTGAAATCCTCATCCTTGAATCCAAGTCCCAGCAATGTCTTTTCAGCCTGCACCATAGGCGGTTCCGAATGTTCGATTGCCAGCCTGTCATTGATTTCATTCATCCTGGAAATCAATGACATATACTCTTCCGACTCGTAATCGGTCCGCTCCGCAAGCTCATTGCCGATTTCGGCCAGTTCCGTCTCCAGCTCATTCATCGCGGCAAATGCCGTCATGGCTTCATCAATGACGGTCCTGCCCTTGTTATGTTGCATTATCTGGGGCAAATAGCCGATCTTGATATGATTCGGAAGGTCAATATGCCCGGAAGTCGGACTCTGCTCACCGCAGATAAGTTTCATTATCGTAGACTTGCCTGCGCCGTTCTTGCCGACAAGGCCTATCTTGTCGCTTTCGCTTATATGGAAATTTATATTGTCAAGTAGCGTGTAACTTCCGTAAGCTACTGTTATACCGTTGATTGAAATCATTTCTAACCTTTTTTGACACAGACGAGCACACTCAATTCATAGAGGAGATAGAGAGGCGCT
>ULWK01029834.1_pt1 | contig 9797 bp, 6 predicted proteins | sample 1960281 | NCBI WGS metagenome assembly ULWK01 (sample SAMEA4835810, study PRJEB28245) | human gut metagenome | biome: gut microbiome; material: fecal sample | place: Denmark | collected 2008 | reverse complement strand
CTGGTGGAGCGTGTGAAGCCCGCTGCCGATGCCATGACCGATATCCCCACCGAGTTCGAAATCATCACGGCGTTGGGGATGCTCTGGTTCGCTGAGACGAAATGCGACATCGTGGTGCTGGAGGTGGGCCTGGGCGGCACGCTGGATTCCACCAACGTCATCGACCCGCCGGAGTGCGCGGTCATCACGGCGCTGGGCATGGATCATGTGAAGGAGCTGGGCCCCACCCTGGCCGATATCGCGTCGGCCAAGGCGGGCATCATCAAGCCGGGCAGTCCGGTGGTGAGCTATGGCGGTGTGCCCGAGGCCGATGCCGTCATCGCCCGTACGGCGGCAGAGCGGCACGCGCCGCTGACTGTCGTGGATCTCAGCAGGCTGACCATCGAGGACGGGGATCTGGATGCTGTTACCTTTGATTTTGACGGCCTGAACGGCATCCGCCTGCCCTTGATCGGCAGCTATCAGCCTCGGAACGCTGCCACGGCCATTACGGCCCTGCGGGTGCTGCGCAGCCGGGGCTGGAACATCCCGGACAGTGCCATCCGCGCCGGTCTGGAACAGGTGCGCTGGCCGGGCCGGTTCGAGCTGCTGCGGCATTCGCCCGTCTTTTTGCTGGATGGCAGCCACAACGCCCACGGAATGCGGGCCACCGTGCAGAGCCTGCGGGACCGCTTTCCGGGGCAGAAGTTCGTGTTCCTGCTCAGCATCATGGCGGACAAGGATGTGGACGAGATGCTGGCACTGCTCCTGCCGCTGGCCGGGCAGTTCGTCACCGTGGCGGCCCATACCCCCCGCGCCATGCCCGCTGAGACGCTGGCCGAACAGATCCGCGCCCGGGGCGGCAGGGCCGAGCCTGCTTCCACCATTGAAGCCGGTGTGGCCCGGGCGGTCGCCCTTGGGGGCACCGGCCCCGTGTGCGCGCTGGGCACGCTCTACTTCTCCGGCGATGTGCGGGAAGCGTTTGCAAAATTGAACCAGTAAAGAAGAGGGGCTGCGGCACACGGGAAAAACCGGTGCAGCAGCCCCCTTTTTGCGGACTGGCTTACAAAAAAATGCCCCGCTGTTTTGTGATGCACAGAACAGCGGGGCAATATCATTTATGGGGCGGAAATGTGCTCAGGAGATGCGCTTCGGCTCAGGCCTTGCCTGCGCAGCCGAACAGCTCGATCTTTTCCTTGCACTTGTCAACGATGGCCTGAGCGCCGGGAGCCAGCAGCTTGCGGGGGTCGAAGCCCTTGCCCTGCTGATCCTTGCCAGCCTCGATGTACTTGCGGGTGGCCTCAGCAAAGACCAGCTGGCACTCGGTGTTGATGTTGATCTTGGAAACGCCCAGGCTGATGGCCTTCTGGATCATCTCGTCGGGGATGCCGGTGCCGCCGTGCAGGACCAGAGGAATGTTGTTGGTAGCCTTGTGGATGCGGTCCAGAGCCTCAAAGTCCAGGCCCTTCCAGTTGGCGGGGTAAACGCCGTGGATGTTGCCGATGCCGGCAGCCAGGAAGTCGATGCCCAGATCGGTGATCTTTGCGCACTCAGCGGGGTCTGCGATCTCGCCAGCGCCCACAACGCCGTCCTCAACGCCGCCGATGGAGCCGACCTCAGCCTCAATGCTCAGGCCCTTGGAGTGTGCCAGAGCGACCAGCTCCTTGGTCTTTTCCACGTTCTCCTCGATGGAGTAGTGGCTGCCGTCGAACATGATGGAGGAGAAGCCGGCCTCAACGCAGGCCTTGCAGCCTTCGTAGGTGCCGTGGTCCAGGTGCAGGGCAACGGGAACGGTGATGCCCATGGTCTCCACCATGGAGCTGACCATGGCGGCAACGGTCTTGAAGCCGGTCATGTATTTGCCTGCACCCTCAGAGACACCCAGGATAACGGGGCTCTTCATTTCCTCGCAGGCGGTCAGGACTGCCTTGGTCCACTCCAGATTGTTGATGTTGAACTGGGGCACACCGTAGTGGCCATCGCGTGCCTTGATCAGCATTTCGGTTGCATTTACCAACATTATTCATTACCTCCGCAAAATCATTTTGGGGTGAAAAAGCCGTTTTGGATACAAGATTGCGCATCCTTTAACGAACCTAAGGGTAGTATACCCCAATTACAGGATAAAATCAAGGCGGTTCCCGCGGCGTTTTCAACACAAATTCACATTGGGCATTTTGATGTTGGAGATTCTGGCAAAAACCACTGGATCTCCCTTCAAAAAATTGTCATAATTCCGACTTGAATTTTACAAAAAGTACGGCGGAAAGTTTGCGTGTCGAACCCGGGAGGTTAAAAACTCGGTGGAAACTGTGGAATTCCACCCGGAAAGTGGGCGTACAAACTTGATTTTTGAACATTTTCCACCGGGTTTTCAACATGTGGAAAAAATTGAGCCGAATTACCGATTGTATAGCCTGCTGAATGTGGAAAACTTTTGCCTTCGGCAAACATTGCGAAGAATGCCGGGGTATGCTATACTTTAGAATGTATCAGTGTCAAAATATAGTAAAACTGAAACAGAACGAAACCATGGCGCGGCTCAAACGGCCCGCCTTGCCATAGAATGGAAGGAGAACACATCAATGGACGAACAGAAAATGCCGCGCCGCCCCCGCCGCAGCAGCACGGAGGAGCAGCCCAAGAATGAGAGCCTGGTCTACGGCAAAAACCCCGTGACCGAGCTGCTCAAGAGCGGTTCCGGCGTGGATACCGTGCTGATCGCGGAGGGCATGGCCCCCGCCGTGGCAGCTTACTATACCGCCATGGCCAAGGAGGCCGGGGCCACGGTCAAGCGGGTGCATCCCAACAAGCTGCGCCTGATGACCGGCACCGAGAGCCACCAGGGCGTGGCCGCCTTTGCCAGCGAGATCGAATATGTGACCGTGGAGGACCTGCTGAACGTTGCCAGAGAGAAGGGGGAGCCCCCCTTCCTGGTGCTGAGTGACGGCATCGAGGACCCCCATAATCTGGGCGCGGTGATGCGCTCTGCTCTGCTGTGCGGAGCCCACGGCATCGTCATCCCCAAGCGGGGCGGCGCGTCCGTGACCCCCACCGTTATCAAGTCCAGTGCCGGTGCAGCCGAGCGCCTGCCTGTGGCCCGCGTGGCCAACATCGGCGAGACCATCCGCCGCCTGAAGGATCAGGGGGTGTTCGTCTACTGTGCCGATATGGACGGCGTGCCCCTGCGCAAGAACAACCTGACCGGCCCCATCGCACTGGTGCTGGGCAGCGAGGGCAGTGGTGTATCCCAGCTGGTGAAAAAGCTCTGCGATGGTGTGGTGCGGCTGGATATGGCCGCTCAGGGCACCGGTGTGGACAGCTTCAATGTCTCGGTGGCGGCTGGCATCATCCTGTACGAGATCCAGAGCCAGCGCGCCGCAGAGTAAGAAACAGCGGCCAGACCGCCGTGACCAGAACAGGGAGGGACTAGGATGCCAAAGGATGATAAGCGCAAAGAGCTGACACAGGAAGAGATCGATGCGCAGAACGAGAAGTTCCGCACGTTTTTCAGCACCAGCGTGGCACAGGTGCCCGAAGAGATGAAGCGCCGCGATGAGGAAAAGGAGAATACCGGCAGCCTGCTGGGCAAACTCTTTCACCGCGAAAAGGACAAAGAGGAGCCAGCCGCCGCCCCGGCCGTGCAGAATGAACTGCCGCCCACGGGTGAGATCGTGCTGGGCCATGAGGAAGAAGCCGAGGCCGGCCTGGAGCTGGCATTGGAGCCCGGAGAGCTGGAGGAAGCAGAGCCTGTGGCTCTGCCCACCGCGCCGGAAGTCCCCGCAGCGCCGAAGCCGGAACCCCGGCCCGCACCCCAGCCCGCGAAAAAGCCGGAGCCGCCCCGCCGCCGGGAACCCCTGACCCCGCAGGAGCAGCAGGAGGATGCAGAGATGGCTGAACTCAAGGCCATGCTCTATGGCACCCCCAAGCCCGCCCCGGCGGAGGAAATGCAGGATGCCCCCGAAGAGGTGCTGGCCGTGGAGCCGGAAGCTCCCGCAGCGCCTGAGGGCCCGGCCATCCCCATGGTGTTTGCCGAGGATCAGTCGGTAAAGCAGGCAAAGTCTGCCCCGGAAGCCGCGCCAGAGGTTGAGCCGGAACCGGAAACGGCTTTCCAGTTCTTTGGCAAGGGCGCGGACGAGAACGAGCCGCAGGCCCCTATCCGCACCGAGGCCCCCAGCAAGGACGACAGCATGAGCCTGCCGCTGATGGGGCTGGAAGAGGACGAAGCACCCGCCCGGCCTGCCGCACCGGCAGAGGAGGCCCCGGCCCAGCCTGCTGAGGAAGCGGCCCCCGTCGCCCCGGAGACTGAGGAGAAGCCTGAAGAGGAAGCCGAGCCGGAAACGCCCGAGCAGGTGGGGGAGAAGCTCCGCCGGATGGGCGCGGAGCTGACGCTGCGGTGTGTGCTGGAGGGCATCCTTGCCGCGGTACTGCTCCACTTTGGCCTTGTTGCCGAGGGGCTGCTGGCCCCTGTGGCCTCCCTTGACCCCGTGATCGCCCCGGCGGCGTTCTATGCCGCCAACCTGCTCTTTCTGGCCGGTGCGCTGGCTGTGGGCTGGCCTGTCCTGCGGGATGGCCTGCAGGGCCTCAAGGGCCGTCCCAGTGCGGACACCATGCCGGCGCTGGCCGCCTGTGGTGCGCTGGTGCAGGCCGCGGTCGCCCTGCTCAACGCCCAGAGCTATCAGAACTCCAGCTGGACGCTGCTTTCCGGCGTGGCCGCACTGGGCCTGTTCCTGGCCCTGCTGGGCAGCCGTGTCCTGCTGACTGCCGTCAGAAACGGCTACGACCTTGCCGCCCGATCCCCCGAGGGGCTGCAGGGCGCATTCCGTGTCCGGGATAAGGACCTGATCCGGGTGCTGGCCCGGAGCCTGGATCAGAAAGATCCCTGGGTGCTGCTCAGCCGCCCTGTCCAGTGGGACGAGGCGCTGGTGGAGCAGAGCTTCGGGGAGCGCGCCAGTGAGCGCCGCGCCCGCAAGACAGCCCTGATCCTGCTGGGTGCCGCCGTGCTCAGCGGGCTGGTGTTCCTGCTGTTTGGCGGCGGGCCCAACGGCATGGCCGCAGCCCTGACCTCCATGCTCTGCATGGGTGCACCGCTGTCCTCCACCCTTGTTGCGGGCATCGCTTCTCTGCGCCTGCAAAAGACCGCAGCCGCCGCCGGTGCCGTGGTGCCCGGCTGGGCCGCCATTGAGGAGCTGGGCGGTGTGGACACCGTGCAGGTGGATGCCGACGAGCTCTTTACCGCCGACAGCGTGAACCTGGAGGATATCCGCATCTTCAAGGGCGGCCGCATCGACCGTGCCATCCTCTATGCGGCCAGCATCCTCAACCACAGCTGCGAGACCCTGCGGGGCCTGTTCCGTCAGATCATCGAGGACCGCACCGAGATCCTGTACCCTGTGAAGGATCTGGAGGTCCACCACGGCCTTGGCTTTGCCGCCTGGTGCGATAACAACCGGGTGCTCATCGGCAACCGGCTGTACATGGAGCGGGAGGGGGTGCCCCTGCCCGAGCAGGAGTACGAGGATGAGCACTCCCAAAACGGCGCGCTGCAGATCCTGTATCTGGCTGTTTCCGGCAGCCTGCACGCCATGTTCGTGCTCCACTATGTGGGCGGCCGCAACGCCGCCCGCGGGCTGGAGGTGCTGCAGCGGGAGAACATCCGCCTGCTGGTCACCTGTGAGGACCCCAGCCTGACGGCCCGCCACATCACTGAGGCTTACCATCTGCCCGAGGGGATGATCACTCTGCTGGATGAGGAGCAGTGCAGTGCGCTGACCCCTGCCCAGCCGGACGAGACGGCCCGCTGCTGTATGCTGCATGATAAGGGCTTTGCCAGTCTGATCGGCGGCCTGCGCGCGGCGGAAAAGGCCCAGAACGCCGAGACGAGCGCCACCACGGTGCAGATGGTCTCGGTCTGGTTCTCGGTGGTCATCGGTGTTCTGCTGACCTACGCGGGCAGCATCGGCACCCTGTCGGTGGCCGCTGTCCTGATGTATCAGGCGGCTTGGAGTGCTTTGAGCATTGCGGTCTGCGCCCTGAAACAGTACAACTGAAAATAATTCATAAAATGAAATCGTACAAAAAGAAGCGGCTGTCGTGTCAGCCGCTTCTTTTTGTTGCAATTGCGGACAAAGTGTGTCATACTTCTACCCAGAGTTTACAGAAAGAGAGGAGAAGCCGCCATGTCATACCGTGCCGCGATCTGTGATGACAGCACGACCGATGCTGAATTTGTGGGGAGCATTCTGCACCAGTGGGCCGCAGAGCGTGGCATTGAGGTGGAGAGTGAGCGCTTTGCCTCGGCGGATGCCTTTCTTTTTCGCTACGCAGAGGACAAAAGCTTTGACCTATTACTTCTGGACGTGGAAATGCCGGGCACGGACGGTGTGACGCTGGCCAAAACGGTGCGGCAGGAGAATGAAGCCGTGCAGATCGTGTTCATCACCGGCTACTCCGATTACATTGCCGAGGGCTATGACGTGGCCGCCCTCCACTACCTGGTGAAGCCGGTCAGCCGCGAAAAGCTCTTTGCTGTTCTCGACCGTGCCTGGGAAAAGCACCGCCGCAACGCCCGGTGCCTGAACCTGGAGCTTTCCGGCGAGCTGGTGCGCCTGCCGCTGTATGAGGTGCGGTATCTGGACGTGCACCAGAATTACGTCACGGTTCATGCCAGGCAGGATTACACCGTCAAGCGGACGCTTGGTGAGTTCGAGCCCCAGCTGGACGAAGGCTTCCTCCGGGTGGGGCGGGGGATGATCCTGAACCTGAAACAGATCCGCCGTGTGACCAAAAAGGAAGTCGTGCTGGCCGATGGTACCGCCCTCCCATTGCCCCGGGGTGCCTATGAGCCCCTGAACCGGGCGATCATTGAGAGGACTTAATGATGAAACTTAAATTCTTTTCAAAGCTCCTCGATAAACGCATCGCCGCTTACCAGCGGGAGCTCATCGAGACCCACTACAAAGAGGTGGACAACATGTACCGCCAGATGCGGGGATGGCGGCACGATTACCGGGGACACATCCAGACCATGAAGGTGCTGGCGGCACAGGGGGATCTGGACGGCATCAAAGCCTACCTGGATGCATTGGATACCGACCTGAACACTGTTGATCTGGCTGTAAAAACCGGCAACGCCATGGCTGATGCCATCATCAACAGCAAGATCTCCCTTGCCAAGAGCCGAAATATCCCGGTGCAGATCGATGCCCATATCCCGGTCAAACTGAAAATGAGTGAGCTTGACCTCTGCTGCATCCTGGGCAACCTTTTTGATAACGCCATGGATGCCAGTGCGGAGCTGCCCGAGGAGGAGCGGCTCATCCGGGTATATATGGATATGAAGGGCACACAGCTCTATATCTCCTTCACCAATTTCACGGCAACTAAAAAGCAGAAAAAGCTTGCGGGCCGTTTTGTCACCACCAAGGGCGAGGGCCACGGCTTCGGGCTGGTGCGCATTGATGCCATCGTGGAAAAGCTGGATGGCTACCTCAGCCGCAACAGCGAGGATGGGGCATTCACGACGGAGATATTGATTCCACAGGTGTAAACCTCTCAGGCGCTCCGCGCCAGCTCCCCTGATTGGGGAGCCAAGTTCACGCTGCCACTGGCTTGCCTCTCCTACTAGGAGAGGTGGCAATGCGAAGCATTGACGGAGAGGTTCCTGCAATTCATCCCCCAAATCAGGCGTTTCGTCCCCGGAATGTGTCGGGGGCGATTTTTTGTGTTAGGATCATTGCCAGACAAGTGAAAGGGGATTCCAAAATGGGAAAGAACGAGAAAACCAAAAAGCCAAAGCCCAAATACAATGTCTGGCAGAACACTGCCTACATGCTCTCGGTGGCCTGGGACACCCGACGGAGCGTGCCGCTGCTGGTGGTGCTGCTGGCCGTCTGCACGGCAGGCAAGACCACTGCCGAAATGCTCATCAGCCCGGCGGTGCTGGGCAAACTGGAAAGCGGCGCACCGCTGGGCCAGCTGCTGGGTGCCATCGGCGGGTTCACCATCCTGCTGTTTGCCCTGACCGCGCTGTGCTACTACATCGACCACCTCACCATGTTTGGCCGGTGCGGCGTGCGGCTGGAGCTGCTGAAGCGCATCAACACCAAACGCACCCGCACGGCCTATGCCAACCTGCTGGATGAAGCCTTCCGTCTGATGTATCAGAAGGGCCACGATGCCTGTATGAACAACCGTGCTTCCGGCGAGGCTTTTTGGAAAAGTTGGACGGATATCATGACAAATCTCATCGGCTTCGGGGTGTATCTGGCTCTGCTATCCGGGCTGAACCCCTGGCTCTGTGTCCTGACGGCCCTGACCGCTGTGGTGAGCTATTTTTCCACCAGGAATATCAACGAGTGGGGCTACCGCCACCGGGAGGAGGGGGCAAAGATCACCCGGAGCCTGCATTACCTGCGCAACACCGCCGAGGGACGCGAGTTCGGCAAGGATATCCGCATCTTCGGTCTGCGGCAGTGGCTCACTGACCTGTACGATTCTGCTTTGCGGCTCAACTATGCCTTTCTCGAAAAGCGGGAGCGCGCCTACCTGACCGCCAACCTCATCGACCTGGCCCTGCTGCTGGTGCGCAACGGTGCGGCCTATGCTTATCTGCTCTGGCTCACCGTGACCAGGGGCCTGCCGGTGTCGGAATTCCTGCTCTACTTCGGTGCGGCCTCCGGCTTTGCCCAGTGGGTCACAGGCCTGATGGAGCAGTTTGCCCTCCTGCGCAAGCAGAGCCTGGACATCTCCACCATCCGGGAGTTCCTCGAGCTGCCGGAACCCTTCCGGTTTGAGGAGGGCATCCTGCTGGAAAAGCGGCTGGATATGCCCTATGAGCTGCAGCTGGAGGATGTGAGCTACCGCTACCCCGGTGCGGAGAAAAACACCATCGCCCACATGAGCCTGACACTGCACCCCGGCGAGAACCTGGCCATCGTGGGCTTGAATGGCGCTGGCAAGACGACACTGGTCAAGCTGATCTGCGGCTTCCTTGACCCCACCGGGGGGCGTGTTCTGCTGAACGGGCAGGATATCCGGCAGTATAACCGCCGGGATTACTACAAGCTGTTTGAAGCGGTCTTTCAGGATTTCAGCGTGCTCTCCTGCACGGTGGCCGAGAATGTGGCCCAGGCCATGGACGGCATCGACGAGGAAAAGGTGCGGTACTGTCTTGACCAGGCAGGGCTGACGGAAAAAATCACATCCCTCCCGGCGGGTATCAAGACCCATGTGGGCCGGGATGTCTATCTGGACGGCGTGGAGTTCTCCGGCGGCCAGACCCAGCGCCTGATGCTGGCCCGTGCCCTGTATAAAGACGCGCCTATTCTTGTGCTGGATGAGCCCACTGCCGCCCTTGACCCCATCGCCGAGGATGATATCTACCAGAAGTACAACGAGATGACCCGGGGCCGCACCAGCCTGTTCATCAGCCACCGACTGGCCTCCACCCGTTTCTGTGACCGCATTCTCTTCCTTGAAAACGGCCGTGTGGTCGAGGAGGGAACCCACGACCAGCTGATGGCCCAAAACGGCGGCTATGCCAAGCTGTTTGCGGTGCAGAGCAAATATTACAAGGAGGGCAAGGCTGTATGAACGAAGAAAAAATGACCCTGAAGGAAAGCGTCCGGCTGACCCTGCGGGCCTGGCGCTTTTACTGGAAAAATACGCCCCGATTTGTGCTGTCCACCGTGCTGTGGGCACTGGCGGATGCCGTCAGCCCCTATGCCGTGGTCTGGTTCTCGGCCCGGCTGGTGGCTGAGCTGTCGGACGCGCGGGACCCGCAGGCCCTTGCCGTGGATGTGGCGTGGGTGCTGGGC
>ULWK01032223.1_pt1 | contig 9832 bp, 6 predicted proteins | sample 1960281 | NCBI WGS metagenome assembly ULWK01 (sample SAMEA4835810, study PRJEB28245) | human gut metagenome | biome: gut microbiome; material: fecal sample | place: Denmark | collected 2008 | reverse complement strand
TAGGGAGTATTTTTGGAGGGATAGATAGCCATGCTTGAAGGAGTGAAACGACGCACAAGCATTTGTCAGGCCTACTACTGTACTTTTCATCTTCGCGAGAGGTATATCGTTTCAGTCAATAGCAATTTTTTAACGCAAATTTCTTGTGGAATCATAACGAAGTGTCGCAAAACTCGCGCTATGCGAAGAGATTTTACTATAGTAGATAGCTTAGCGCTCAGACAATGCAACACTTCGATGATTCCGGACACTCATTTGCTAAAATTGCTATTCCTTGCACGACATACCCATCGCTCAATTTACTAGAGTTCTATGTGTGACAGCCAATCAGCGTCGTCCTGCGGACTAGCTTCTTGGATGCGCACGCAAGAATGTAACACTTCGATGATTCCGGACACTTATTCGCTGAAATTGCTTTTCCTTGCACGATAAATCTCTTGCTCAATTTACAGCGTCAAAATAGCATCTGTCGACGTTTAAGGCTATTTGTGTTATAATATAGAGCAGTATTTAAGCAATAGAAATTAATGGGTTTTCCATCTTAAAGGAGTAATTAGAATGCGTATAGTGATAGCTGGTGCAGGCAAGCTTGGCTTTAGTATTGCACAGCTTTTAGCTGAAGATCAGTTTGATGTAGTAGTTGTAGAAATCGACCCCAAGCGCAAGGACGTCATCCAAAATACTTTGGACATACTGGCAATTGAAGGTAACTCCTGCAGCCCTACAACCTTTGCTGATCCTGATATCAGTGCCTCTGATGTGTTAATCGCCTGCACAGATAGTGATGAAGTAAATATGGTGACCTGCCTGATGGCCAAGAATCATGGTATTAAGCATACCGTTGCCCGTATCCGCAACGTGGATTATGCTATCCATTCGCCAGAAATGCTTAAGGATGATATGAAAATTGACCTCGTAATCAACCCTGAGCGTATTACCGCAGGTGAAATCGACCATATCCTGATGACACCATCCGCCTTGAACGTAGATGATTTTGCTGACGGCAAGGTGCGTATGTTCGAAGCCAAGGTTAAGGAGGATTCACCCATCGTTAATATACCGCTGAAGGATTTGAACATTCCTAAGGATATCCTGATGGCCATGGTTTTCAGACGTCATCAGATGATTATTCCTCACGGTAACGATTACGTAATTCCGGGCGATAACGTTTACTTCGTAGGCAAGCATGAAGCAATCCGTGAGTTCGAAAATTCCTTTTCCAATACATATGAAAAGCTGGAGAAGGTTCTCATCATAGGTGCAGGCCGCACAGGTCGCTTTTTGGCTCCCATGTTAGAAAAGCAGGGCATTCAGGTAAAGGTTATCGAAAAGGATAAGGATCGTTGCCAGCTTTTGGCTGCCAAGCTGAAGCGTGGTTTGGTTTTGTGCGGTGACGGTACCGATATTGACCTTCTGATTGAAGAGGGCGTTTCGGAAGCAGACGTTGTTATCTGCCTGACCGAAGATGATAAGCTGAACCTTTTACTGGCACAGCTGGCCAAGCATCTGGGCGCACGTAAGACCATCGTGCGTGTTGCACGTAACGAATATATCGAGCTGATGGAAAAAGTTGGCGTAGACATCGTACTGTCTTCGCGTCTATTGAGTGCAGGCGAAGTGCTGCGTTTCGTCCGCAAGGGTGGTATTGTATCCGTATCACTGTTGGAGGGCGCACAGGCCGAGGCTCTGGAAATCATCGTCGGCGAAAACAGCGATGTAGACGGTGTGGCAGTGCGTGATATGAACCTGCCACCGGAATGCTTGCTGTGTGCTATTGTGCGTGGTAATGAAGCCTATATTCCTAATGGTAATACTGTCTTGCATGCCAATGACCGCGTAATTCTCTTTATCAAAAGTGAATTTTCCAAGACTACAGTACCGTTATTTGAAGGCCGGGGCGCTTAACTATGGATTCAAGGCTTGTTAACCGTTTATTAGCCAAGCTGACAATAGCATTTTCCAGTGTATTGCTGGTACCGCTGATTGCTGCGTTATTTGCAGATAGGGAGCATATATGGATTTTTATATTTACGCTGATTACAACGAGCACTATCGCTTCGCTTTTTAACCTCTTTGGCAGCAGAAGACCGCGTCAGCGTCTGCGCGTGCGTGAAGCTATTGCGGTCGTAGGATGCGGTTGGCTGTTGGTCTGCCTGATGGGTGCGCTGCCGTATTTGTTTTTAAATCCGGCGGATCCGATTGCGGCGGTTTTTGAAAGTGTTTCCGGTTTTTCTACTACCGGTGTTACTACCGCACTTTCTTTTAACGATTTTCCGCCCAGTATTCGCGTCTGGCGCTGCTTAACGCACTGGACCGGCGGCATCGGCGTTATCATGCTGTTTATTATCATCATGCCGCAGATGAACAGCGGTACAAGCTATCTGTTCAACGCGGAGCTTCCGGGCGGTACGGCTGAACGTACTTTGCCGAAAATCAAGGAATCTGCTATGATGATTCTCTTAATCTATGTTATTTTGACAGCAGTGGAGGTTGCCTTACTGCTGCTTGCAGGTTTGCCGATATTTCAGGCGCTGAACCTGGCGTTGGCAACTATGGCGACAGGCGGCTTTTCCTATTATCACGATAGCCTGATTTCCTTTAGGTCTGTTTATGTTGAGATTATTGCTATTGTTTTTATGCTGATTGCCAGCATGAACTTTTCACTGTATTATAAAATTTGGCGTGGTGACTGGGCATCCGTGCGTCAGGACAGCGAACATAGATATTATCTGCTGATACTCACAACAGCGGCTGCACTTATCTGTGCCAACCTGTATTTTTCCGGTTATATGGATTTTAACGGCGCTCTTCGTCACAGTATTTTCCAGGCTGTGTCTATCGGTAGTACGACGGGCTATGCGTCGGACGACTATAACAACTGGCCCAGCTTCAGCCGCAGCGTTCTGCTGATGCTGATGTTCATCGGCGGCTGCAGCGGTTCAACCGCAGGTGGCATTAAGATTACGCGTCTGGTTATCCTGCTGAAGGCAGGCTGGGCAGAGCTGTTGCGTACTCTGCACCCGCGCATCGTTTATTCCATCAGAATGGGTGAGCGCGAAATCAACCCGATTATCGTCGGCAATATTACGCGTTTCTTCTTCCTGTATATTTTGGTGTTTATTGTGCTGACTATCCTGATTTCCCTGTCGGGGATACCGATAATGGAATCAATGGGCTTGATTGCTGCCTGTATGAGCAGTGTAGGTCCGGCCTTCGGTATCGTCGGCCCGACATCTACCTATAATTGCCTTTCTGATTGGGCACGTTTCATCAGCATTTGGGCGATGATTTTGGGACGTCTGGAAATTTTTACGCTGCTTGTTATCATGCGCCCTGATTTTTGGCGCGATAAGCAGAACTGGTAACGGCAGGAGGTATAGAAGATGAATGCAAAGGTTATAATATATCTCCTGGGAAAAATTTCTGCCGGCCTGGCAATTGCACAGCTGTTGCCGCTTTTGATGTCTGTTGTTTACGGCGAATATGCTACCTCCAGAACCTTTATCTTTTCCATAGCGGTAGCTGTTATTTTGGCCGGAATCTTTGATTACTATGGTGACGGTAGAGGAGCACGTAATTTATCCGTGCGCGAGGGTATCGGCACGGTATTCTTTTCGTGGCTTTTGGCTGCTGCCCTGGGTGCGTTGCCATATTGCTTTGACGGCATTTTGAATCCCTCCGCTGCTTACTTTGAAAGTATGTCCGGACTGACCACTACCGGCGCAACAGCAATTGCCAATCTTGACATAGTATCGCGCAGCTTGCTTTTGTGGCGCACGCTGACGCACTGGATTGGCGGTATCGGCATCATCGTGCTGTTCGTAGCACTGCTGCCGCAGATTGCCGGCGGTGCTGTGTATCTTTTTAATGCGGAGGTCAGCGGCTTTTCCAACAGCCGTATTCTGCCGCGTATCCGTACAACTGCAGTAGCGTTGTTCTATATCTATCTGCTGTTTACGATTATTCTTACCGGTATGCTTGCAATTTTGGGCATGAGCACCTATGATGCTGTCAACCATGCCTGCTCTGCGATTGCTACCGGCGGTTTTTCTACCTATAATGACAGCATTGCACATTTTCACAGTGCGGGTATTGAAATTGTTACCGGTTTGTTCATGATTTTGGCGGCAGGTAACTTCGCCTTATACTATCAGGTTACACAAATCGGCCTGAAGGTTTTGTGGCATGATCTGGAATTCAAAAGCTACATTGTGTTGCTGACTATTTTCACTGTTTTAATCAGCATCAACATCATTATGGTGAATGGCTACAGTGTGGCAGACGGTGTGCGTGAAGCCTTCTTCCAGGTGGCTTCCTTCGGCAGTACTACGGGCTATGTTTCGGCGGACTATGACCAGTGGCCGTCCTTTTCCAAGCTCGTTTTGGCTGTAACCTTCCTGACAGGCGGCTGCGCAGGCTCTACTGCCGGCGGTATTAAGGTCTGCCGTTTTATCGTACTGCTGAAAACTGTTATGGCGGAGCTGCGTCGCACTATGCATCCGCAGATGCTGCTCAACGTTTACTACGCTAAAAGACGTCTGCCGACAGAAACGATTATCAACGTCAGCCGTTTCTTTTTCGTTTATGTTCTGGTTATCGCTGTTTTGACTATGCTGCTCTGCTTAAGCGGTGTAGATGTAGACGAGGCCGTTTTCGGCGTGGCCTCTTGTATTTCCAGTGTCGGTCCTGCCTTTGGCAGCATCGGCGCTACGGGTAACTATGCCGGTGTTACCGGTATGGGACAGCTGACGCTGGCGTTGGCTATGCTTTTGGGACGCTTGGAGCTGTTTACAGTGCTGGCATTGCTCCGTGGTGAATACTGGCGCAGCAGCAAGAGATGGTAAAGTGAATATTGTGGGATGAATAAAGTAAATCCGACGTGCTGTAGAAGCGGTGCGTCGGATATTTTCGCCTAACACCCCCTTTTCCCGGCAAACTGTAATATGCGTTACAATTTTAAGTGAATTTAAAAAATTATGAGAAATTTTTCACAAAAAGCAGGATAAATGGGCAATATCAGCGAAATACTAGTCATAACAAATGCCTGATAAAGGGGGATTTATCATGAAAGAGTACACTGGAGATAAGATTAGAAATGTGGCTATTGTGGGTCATGGTGGAGCAGGAACCACGTCCGTTACCGAAGCCCTGCTGTATCGCAGCGGAGCAATCAGCAGAATGTGCAAGGTTGAAGACGGTGCTACCACCACTGACTATGAACCCGAGGAAATCAAACGTAAGGTCTCCGTTAACGCCACTTTGGCACCTGTTGAATGGCGTGATACCAAGATTAACTTCATCGACACTCCCGGCTTTGCTGACTTCGTTGCCGAGGTCAAAGGAGCTTTTAGAGCAGTAGACAGTGCGTTGATCGTGGTTTGCGCAACCAGCGGTGTACAGGTTGGTACCGAACAATGCTGGAAGCTGGCTGAAGAAGCCGGTTTGCCGCGTATCATTTTTGTCAACAAGATGGATCGTGAGAACGCCGATTTTGATAGCATTTTGGATAACCTGCGTGGTAAGTTCGGTAAGCATGTACTGCCGTTACAGTTGCCTTTGGGCAAGGAGGAAAACTTCCAGGGTATTATAGACCTTTACAAAATGAAGGCCTATCGTGCCAACGGTAATGGCTCCGATGAAATAGAGATTCCGGATGAGTATAAAGAGGCTGCTGCTGCTGCCCACGAAAAGATGGTAGAGGCTGCGGTTGAAGCAGATGACGATTGCATGATGCGTTATTTGGAAGGAGAAGAGATTAGCGACGAGGAAATTATGAAATGTCTGATTAAGGGCATTCGTCAGGCTATCATCTATCCTATGCTTTGCGGCAGTGCCTACAAGAATATTGGTCTTGGTCGATTGATGAACGCTATCATCGACTTTACCTATCCGGCAATTTTGAACGACTATATCGTTATGGATAAAGAAACCGGTGAAGAAGAAGTACGTGACGCCAATGCTCCGATGGCAGCGTTGGTATTTAAGACAACTTCCGACCCCTTTGTTGGCCGTCTAAGTTATTTCCGTGTATTCTCAGGCTCAATTAAAGCAGATAGCGTAGTTTATAACTCCCGCCGTGAAGAAGAAGAGCGTATTGCTAACATCTTCACAATGCGTGGTAAGACTCAGATTCCTATGAAGCAGGTTCCTGCCGGTGATATCGGTGTAGTTGCCAAGCTGCAATATACCTCTACCGGTGACACCCTCTGCGACAAGAATTCTGAGGTTGAATTCCCGCCCATTAACTTCCCGCTGCCGATGTACACCAGAGCAATTTACCCGAAGAAAAAGGGTGATGAGGACAAGATCATGTCCGCTCTGAATCGTCTGATGGATGAAGACCCGACGATTATCGTTACCAAGAACCCTGTTACCAAGGAAACCTTAATCAGCGGTATGGGCGACCAGCACATTGATATAATCATGGAGCGTATGCAGCGTAAATTTGGTGTTGAGGCTATTCTTAAAGCACCGATTATCGAATATCGCGAAACTATTCGTGGCTCTGCCGAGGTAGAAGGCAAGCACAAGAAGCAGTCCGGCGGTCATGGCCAATATGGTCACGTAGTTATTAAAATGGAGCCCCTGCCGCCCGGAGGTGGATTTGAGTTTGTAGATAAGATTTTCGGTGGCGCAGTACCTCGCCAATATATCCCCGCTGTTGAAAAGGGCATGCGTGAAGCTATGGAAAAGGGTATCCTTGCAGGCTATCCGGTTGTAGATATGCGTATTACCCTGCTTGATGGTTCGTATCATACTGTCGATTCCTCTGAAATGGCATTTAAAACTGCTTCCAATATCGCCTTCAAGAAGGCCATGGAACAATGCAAGCCAGTGTTGCTTGAGCCTATTTACAGCTTAAACGTAACCTGTGCCGATTCTATGATGGGTGATGTTATCGGCGATTTGAACTCCAAACGCGGTCGCATTCTCGGTATGCAGAGCGTAGAAGATGGCTTGAGCGTAGTTAATGCTCAGGTACCCTATGCAGAGATTTCGGAATATGCCGTAGACCTCCGCGCAATTACCCAAGGCCAGGGAACCTTCGAAATGAAATTCGACCATTACGAAGATGTTCCGCCTAAGATGGCAGAAAAAATTATCGCTGAACATAAGGAAGCATAATTAAACCTGCGACAACTGAATAAAGCGTTTACGGGCCTGCCGACTGACGTGAGTCAGCCGGCAGGTTTGCTGTTGGACGAAGTTTTTGTTTCAGCTTCATTTAAGTTATGCCTGCGACAATAATACTGCAGCCGCTGCTATTGACTAAGCGGAATAAATATGCTAAAATCTACAGTTGAGTACGAAAGATGATCGCGGCTGGCTTTAAGCCAGATGAGGAAAGTCCGAGCTCCACAGGGCAGGATGCCGGATAACGTCCGGCGAGGGTGACCTCAGGGATAGTGCCACAGAAATGTGTACCGCCTGCATTTGCAGGTAAGGGTGGAACGGTGCGGTAAGAGCGCACCAGCGGTCTGGTAACAGGCCGGCTAGGTAAACCCCATCCGGAGCAAGACCAAATAGGGGAGGGATGAAGCTGCCCGCTGAGCCTTCCGGGTTGTGTCGCTTGAGCTTGCAGGTAACTGTAAGACTAGATAAATGATCATCACCGCTTCGCGGAACAGAACTCGGCTTATTGAGTACTCATACCTTGCAAAACGGCTGCCTAATGGCAGCCTTTTTTGTCTGATTTTATTTGAACAGATTTTTTGGCAGAAGAATAAGTGGTGTAATATAATGAAGAAAAAAGTTTCTTTAGTAGTGCCGGTATTTAATGAAGAAGATAACCTGCACGAATTTCACAAGCATGCTACCGCTGTTATGCAGCAGGAAGCCTATGATTACAATATTATTTTTGTTGATGACGGTTCGCGTGACAGCAGCGCACTGATTCTGGCGGAGCTGGCGGCGCAGGACGAGCATGTGGAGGCCTATCTTTTGAGCCGCAACTACGGCCACCAGATGGCTATTACCTGCGGTCTTGACCATGCCGACGGTGATGCGGTTATCACCATGGACGGTGATTTGCAACATCCGCCTGAGCTTATTCCCGAGCTTTTGCGCCTTTGGGAAGCAGGCAACGAGATTGTGCAGACCAAGCGTATGGCTACAGAGGATGCAGGCTTTTTCAAGAACCTGACATCTGCAGCCTACTATAAGATTATCAACACCTTATCTAAAGTAGAAATTACTCCCGGCGGCAGTGACTTCCGTCTGATGGACAGGATTGCGGTTGATGCCTTCAAGTTGTATCGTGAGCGTGCGCGCTTTATACGCGGCCTGGTAAATACACTCGGTTTTCATGTTGCTGTGGTGGAATTTGTGGCACCGCCACGCTTTGCGGGCCGGTCCAAATTCAATCTGTACAAGATGCTGCACTTTGCACTTGACGGTATTACGGCCTTTTCCAACCTGCCTTTGCGCTGGGCTTTTTACATAGGCATTGTTTTCGGAATGTGCAGTATTCTGCTTTTGGGTCATGTTTTTTATGTGAAATTTGTGACCAACGATGCCGTTCCGGGGTGGGCAACTACTACTGTCAGTGTTTTGTTTCTTGGAGGAATTCAGCTTGTAGGGATAGGTATCCTTGGCGAATATATTGGGCGTATCTTTGAAGAAATCAAGCATAGACCACTATATTTAGTGGCGCGCCACCTACAAAAATGTAACAAAATAAACGAAAATAAAGCTAAATAAGCGCATTAATATTATAACAAATTAGGATTTTACAGAAACGATATTTTGTGGTATAATAGGTATGTTTTAGAAAAGAAGAAAGGATGTAGGTGCCAGTGGTCAAACGCAAAGTATTAGTTTTCTGTATGACAGTTTTGTTTAGTTTAAGCTGTGCTGTAGCAGCTTTAGCTTCCTTCCAACGCGGAGACGATGGGCAGGAAGTAGTGGCAATTCAAAAGAGATTGGTAGAATTAAGTTATTCTATTAATAATATAGATGGTGATTTCGGTCCTGAAACTGAAAGAGCTGTTAAAAACTTCCAAGCTGATAAAGGATTAGAGGTTGATGGTATTGTAGGGTCAGCTACCTATAGAGCGCTGATGAACAGGGAGATGCCTTCTAACCGTAGCAATTCCGTTGTACGCAACGTACTGCGTTCTGCTTACAGTGTCATCGGTACTCCATATGTATTTGGCGGAACTACTCCTTATGGTTTTGACTGCTCCGGCTTTACCCAGTATGCATTCGCCAGAGCAGGTGTATATCTGCCGCGTATGGCTGACAGCCAGTTCTACTCCGGCCGTCAGATTTCTATGAGCCAGCTTCGTCCTGGCGATTTGATTTTCTTTACCACATATGAAGCGGGTGCTTCTCATGTTGGTATTTATGTTGGCGACGGCAACTTCATTCATGCAGGCACCAGCACCGGCGTAACTGTTTCTTCCGCATTCACCGGCTATTGGGGCGCACGTTATTACGGCGCTTGCCGTGTTCTCTAAGAGTTTCAAGCAGATAGGCTTCGGCTTATCTGCTTTTTCTTATGCAAAGTATTGGAAATTTTATTTATTTATGATATAATAAAACAGGTTATTGGTGTGGGTGATTCATTCTTAATTGACAAGATGGTTAACTCCTGACGGTCCCGCCGCTGTGAAGGCCTTGTGTCTAAGTCAGCAGTCAGCCTATGCTTTATTCTGAATCCACGGGTGATGGAGGCAGTTGGGTTTGCTAATTGCATGGAATAATTGTCATTAGTTAATTCTGTCTTTATGACTTTTGTCGGATTCGGCAGAAGTCTTTTTTTATTATTGATAATCCCTACCATATGGGAAAATTAATTGTGAAGGAGCTGCACTTTGGAAGAATATCAGTT
>ULWK01004981.1_pt1 | contig 9836 bp, 9 predicted proteins | sample 1960281 | NCBI WGS metagenome assembly ULWK01 (sample SAMEA4835810, study PRJEB28245) | human gut metagenome | biome: gut microbiome; material: fecal sample | place: Denmark | collected 2008 | reverse complement strand
CCGTCAACCTGCTCTTCGAGCTGCTCGGCAAGACGAATTGCCGTGAGGCCGTCACCGCGGCGGGACAGTATCTCGGCGCGGCGATCTATCCGCTCTACCGTGCGCTGCACCGCGCCGCGGGCGGGAAGGACGCCTTCTTCGCACTCGACGCGGCGGCCTTCTCCGCCGGCGCAAGCGACGCCGCGATGCTGCAAAGCCGCGCGCTCTACCGCCTTGCGCTCGAGCGGCACGCCGCCGGGGACGGCGCGTTTCCCGCGGTGGACGCCGAGACGCTGACCGGCAGCTACCCCGGCCTCGCGCAGAGCATGACGCAGGTGCTGCACGCCGCCGACGAGCAGGCTAATAAATGGATCGCGCAGATGCCATCTTCCCATTAACACCATGCAGGAGCAACCGCTATGAACGAAAAAAACATCCGCAACTTCAGCATCATCGCGCATATCGACCATGGCAAGTCCACGCTGGCGGACCGCCTGCTGGAAAAGTGCAACGCCGTCTCCGCGCGCGAGATGGAGGATCAGATCCTCGACAATATGGATCTCGAGCGCGAGCGCGGCATCACCATCAAGGCCCGTGCCGTCACCTTCGACTACACCGCGCAGGACGGGCAGGTCTACACGCTCAACCTCATCGACACCCCGGGGCATGTGGACTTCAACTACGAGGTCTCGCGCTCTCTCGCCGCCTGCGAGGGCGCGCTGCTCATCGTGGACGCCTCGCAGGGCATCGAGGCCCAGACGCTCGCGAACACCTATCTTGCAATGGAGCACGATCTGGAGATCCGCCCCGTCATCAACAAGATCGACCTGCCCGCCGCCGATCCCAAGCGCGTGAAGGAGGAGATCGAGAACATCCTTGCCATCCCCGCCGAGGACGCGCCGGAGATCTCCGCCAAGCTCGGCATCAACATCGACGCGGTGCTTGAGGACATCGTCCACAACCTCCCCGCACCCAAGGGCGACCCGAACGCCCCGCTCAAGGCGCTGATCTTCGACAGCTATTATGACGCCTACCGCGGCGTGATTGTCTATATGCGCCTCAAGGACGGCACCATCAGGCCCGGCATGGAGATCAAAATGATGGCGACCGGCGCGACCTTCAAGGTGCTCGAATGCGGCCTGATGCGCCCGTTGGGGCTGGAGCCGGCGAAGCAGCTTGAGGCCGGTCAGGTCGGCTACTTCACCGCCAGCATCAAGGACGTCCACGAAACGCAGATCGGCGACACCGTGACCGGCGCGGAGAACCCCGCGAGCGAGCCGCTGCCCGGCTACCGCAAGGTGCGCTCGATGGTCTACTGCGGCATCTACACCGAGGACGGCAGCAAGTACCCCGACCTGCGCGATGCGCTGGAAAAGCTCCAGCTCAACGACGCCAGCCTGACCTTCGAGCCGGAAAGCTCCGTCGCCCTCGGCTTCGGCTTCCGCTGCGGCTTCCTCGGGATGCTGCACATGGAAGTCATTCAGGAGCGGCTTGAGCGCGAATTTGACCTCGACCTCGTCACCACGCTGCCGAGCGTTATTTATGAGGTCTACAAGACCGACGGCACGATGGTGCGCGTGGACAATCCGCACAACTACCCCGACCCGAGCGTCATCGAGCACGCGGAGGAGCCCTACGTCAAGGTCACCATCGTCACGCCGCCCGACTACGTCGGCAACATTATGCCGATGTGTCAGGAGCGCCGCGGCGAGTTCAAGGATATGCAGTACCTTGATACCTACCTCGTCGAGCTGCACTACGAAATGCCGCTCAACGAGATCATCTACGATTTCTTCGACGCGCTCAAGGCCAACACCAAGGGCTACGCCTCGCTCGACTACGAGCTTTCCGGCTACCGCCGCAGCGAGCTCGTGAAGGTCGATATGCTGCTCAACGGCGATCAGGTGGACGCGCTGAGCTTTATTGCACATAAGGATAAGGCGTATCCCCGCGCGCGCCGCCTGTGTGAAAAGCTCAAGGACAACATTCCCCGCCAACTCTTCGAGGTTCCGGTGCAGGCCGCCATCGGCGGACGCGTCATTGCGCGCGAGACGGTCAAGGCCATGCGCAAGGACGTGCTCGCCAAGTGCTACGGCGGCGACATCACGCGCAAAAAGAAGCTGCTCGAGAAGCAGAAGGAGGGCAAAAAGAAGATGCGCAACCTCGGCACAGTGCAGGTGCCGACGGAAGCGTTCCTTGCCGTCCTCAAGCTGGACGAGTGATTTTTGCCCTCCTGCGAGCGCAAGCGAGCCGCCGCGGCAGCGGCGTGCGTTGAATGACGGCGGCGGAGCCGCCGAAAGGGCGCAGCCCTTTCGGGCAAAAAGAAGATGCGCAACCTCGGCACGGTGCAGGTGCCGACGGAGGCGTTCCTTGCCGTCCTCAAGCTGGACGAGTAAATTTTCAGATTGGAGGCTTTTTCATGCTTTTGGATCATTATGTCAGCGCCATGCCCTGCTGGAAGGGCCGCGTAGACAGCGACAGCGATTACGACGCCTTCCGCTGGCACCAGTGGGTGCAGCCGCTCGATCTCAACGACGGCGGTGCGCCGTTCGACGGGGCGCTCGGCTTTGCCTTTGTCGGCTTTTGCAGCGACAAGGGCGTGGCGCGCAACAAGGGCCGCACCGGCACGGCGCTCGCGCCGGACTTCGTGCGCGGTCAGATGTCGAACCTCCCCTGCACCTTTTCGCAGGAGGTCAAGCTCTTCGACGCGGGCGACATCGTCTGCGACGAGATATCCCTCGAGGAGGGCCAGCGTGAGCTGGGCCTCGCGGTCGAGGAGATATTGCGCCGCAGGCTCTTCCCCATCGTGCTCGGCGGCGGCCACGAGACGACCTTCGGCCACTTTCAGGGCCAGCACAATTACCTCAAGGACAAGGGCCGCACGCCGGAGCTCGGCATCGTGAACTTCGACGCGCACTTCGACCTGCGCCCCTACGACATGGGCAATTCCTCCGGCACGATGTTCCGCCAGATGGCGGACGTGTGCAAAGCCGAGGGCACGCCGTACCACTACTTCCCCATCGGCATCCAGCAGCACAGCAACACCGTGAGCCTGTTCAAAAAGGCGCGGGAGCTGGGCGTGGACTATGTGCTCGCCAAGGAGATCCAGGGCAGCAACATGGAGTCCATTTTGGAGCGCATGGACACCTTCCTCTACCACTGCCGCGACGCCTACATCACCGTCTGCACGGACGTGTTCTCCTCGGCCTTCGCGCCCGGCGTCAGCGCGCCGCAGTCGCTGGGACTCGATCCCGAGGTCGTGCTGCCGCTGCTCAAGCATGTTCTGCGCACGCGCAAGGTCCGCGGCTTCGATATCTGCGAGATATCCCCTCGCTTCGATCAGGACAACACCACCGCCAACCTCGGCGCGGTCATCATCTTCGCGGTCATCAACACGCTCTGCCGCATGAACGGTCTGGAATACGCCGCCGAATAAGCGGCGGATGCGATGAAAAAAAGAGACGAAAGCACGCGCTTTCGTCTCTTTTCTTATGCCGTTATCCGAAGAACAGCGGACCCTCGCCGCCGTCGATGTAGCGGTCGCTGTGCGAGCCGACACGCACGAGCTTCAGCGACACGGCGAACAGCGCAAGCACAAAGACAAGGAACATCCATTCGCAGTTAGGGTCCTCCATCGTGGCGATGAAATCATAGGCGCCGTGCAGCAGCGCGGGCATCAGGACCGCCATCGTGCGGCAGCGCTTGGCCTTCACGAAGTCGCCGTCGTTGTCATAGCGCTTGGCGCGGCCGTAGTAGACGCCCATGAACACGCCGAAGCAGGCGTGGCCGGGGACTGCGGTCACGGCGCGCACAAGCGCGGTGCTCAGGCCGTACATGGCGACGTAGCCGAGATTTTCCCACAGGGCGAAGCCGAGCGAGACGAACACGGCGTACACCACGCCGTCGAACTGGCAGTTGAAGGCGTCCGAGCGCCATGTCCGGCGGCGGAGCAGGATATACTTTGCGCCCTCCTCGGAAAAGGCGACGATGACAAAGTACATGATGATGTTGTAGGGCAGGGAGTTTTCCGCATAGACGCTCCCAAGCAGGGCCGAGCCGAGCTCCTCGAGCACCATCGCGATGACCGTGGCGAACACGCCGCGCAGGATCAGCGAGAGCAGCAGCCCCGACGGCTCCGGCTCCAGACGGTCGGTCCGATAGACCCTGATGAGCAGAAAGACCGCCGGCACGACCGCCGCAGCGATCAGAATGGGATTCATGTAAAGAAGAAACATACGACACCTCTTGAGCATTGATCTGAAAGCATGATACGCTGTTTTTCGCCGTTTGGCAACGGCCGCGCGAAAAATTTTCAGCGCGGCTTGCCGCGCCGCGCCAAAACGGATATAATAGGAGCAAGATTTTCCCGACCAAAGGAGGCCGACTATGCCGCAGCTTTTGTTTGTGGATGCCTGTGTGCGGGGCGCGGAGTCCCGCTCCCGTATGCTCGCCGAACGCTTTTTATCGTCCTACGCCGCTGCGAATCCGGACGCAGCGATCCTTCGCCGCGACCTCATGCGCGACCGTCTCGAGCCGCAGTACCCCGAGGTGCTGGCCTGCCGCGACGCGCTTGCCGCCGCGGGGAAGCTCGACGATCCGCTGTTTGCCGACGCATGGCAGTTTGCCCGCGCGGACCGCATCGTGCTCGCTGCGCCGTTCTGGGAATTATCCTTCCCCGCCATTCTGAAAATTTACCTTGAGCGCGTTTCCATGCGCGACATCACTTTCGGCTACGAGGAAAGCGGGCTTGTCGGCCGCTGCCGCGCGGAAAAGCTGCTGCTCGTCACCACGCGCGGCGGGGACTACTCCCTGCCGGAAACGGAATGGATGGAGATGGGCGCGCGCCAGCTCAAGGCGCTGTGCGCCATGTTCGGCATCCCGAAATTTGAGCTGCTCTGCGCCGAGGGGCTGGACGACGAGCGCGTGGACGCGCAAGCGCGGATGGACGAGGCCCTTGCCCGCGCCGACGCGCTGGGAAAGACCTTTTGACGCGAAAGAGGAGAAGGCTGCGGCCTTCTCCTCTCCCCTTTTACAGCTCCAGCGAAAGCTGCTCGCGCTCGAGCCCGCTCGGGTCGATGCCGAACTCGCTCGGCAGAAAGCGCGGGCAGACGTTTTCCGATGTGCAGATGACCGACGCGGCCAGCCGCGTGCCGATCTCGCAGGCCTCCGCCATCGTCTTGCCGTAGGTCAGGCCGATGGTCACGCCCGCGAAGAAGGCGTCGCCCGCGCCGGTGGTGTCCTTCACGTCCACCTTCTTGGCAGGGCACCAGCCCTCCTCGCCGTCGTTCGTGGCATACACCGCGCCCTGCGCGCCCATCGTCACCACCATGCGCGGGATCTGTGCGCTGCGGATGCGCGCGGCGAGGAGCCTCTGCATCTCCTCCGGCGTCTTGTCGTCGTAATCCTCGGAGAAAAGGATGCCAGCCTCCTGCTGGTTGCAGACAAAACAGTGCGTCGAGCGGAAGAAGTCGCGCCGCTCCACCGCGATGCTCATGTTCGACACCACCGCGTACACCGGCTTGTGATATTTCTCGGCAAGGGCAAAGACCTTCTTCACGATCTCCTTATCCATGTCGATCTCAAAGGCGATGCTGTCGGCGCGGGAAATGATCTCGTCGCCCTGCTCCTCTAAAATGCTCAGGATCGGACGGAGGTCGGGCCGCTTGGAGATGGCCGCCACCACGTCGCCGCCGTTGTCGAAGATAGCGAGCCAGGTGCCCATGCCGTCCTTCGTTACGCGGATGTAGTCCGTGTTGACCTTATGCGCCTTGAGCTTGCGCACCACATCCGCGCCCGCGCCGGTGTCGTCCACCAGACCGATGAAGGTCGGCTGCAGCTCGACGTTGGCAATGTCCTCCACAATGTTGCGGCTCACGCCGCCGTGCATCTGCTCCCCCCGGCCGGCGTTGCGCCCGCCGGGAATGTAAACGTCCGAGGGATAGCCCTTGATGTCCACAAAGACCGCGCCCAAAACGACAATGCCCATTTCCCTTCTCTCCGTTTCATTGGTTTCTGCTTTCATGATAACACACTTTCCGCGGACTGCAAGCCCCTATCCTTTTTCCGCGCGTGCGGCGCGGCGATACTCCGTCGGCAGCGCGCCGTAGGCCTTGCGGAATTCGGCGGAGAACTTGCTCGCGCTCTCGTAGCCGATGGCAGCGGCGATCTCCGCCATGCTCACGTCCGTTTCGCGCAGCAGCTCTGCCGCGCGCTCCATGCGGTGCTCGCGGATGTGCGCGGCGATGGACTGCCCGTAAACGGTCTTGAAGACCTCCTTCATCGTGGAGGGGTTCATCAGGAAGCGGCGCGAGAGCTCGTCGATGGTGATGCGGCTGGAGAGGTCTGCGGTCAGCGCCTCGTGAACGCGGCGGATGGTCTCAAGCTGCTCGGCGCTGCACCCGTGCGCGCCCTCGAGCGCGTGCGCGTCGAGCGGCGGCAGGTGCGGGGCGGAGGCAACGTCCTCGCCTTCCTCGGGGCAGGCGATCTCCACGGTGCGCTCGATCATACGGTGCAGCAGCTGCGCCTGCTCGCTCTTCGCAGCCTTGTAGTAGACCTCCTTGCCGTCGCGGCGGCTGACGATCAGTCCGCTCTCACGCAGCTGGCGCAGGTGATGCGAGAGCGCGGGCGGGCTCATGCCCATCATGGCCGCGAGGTTGACCACGCACTCCTCGCAGTGACACAAAAGCCAGAAGAGCCGCACGCGGTTTGCGTCGGAGAGCTGGCGAAAGACCAGCGCGACGGTTTGAAAATACTCGGTCCTGCGGAGGTACTCCTCCAATTCATGCAGATGCGAGGCGTCCTCGTGCCGATGGGGAAGCTCAAACGGTTCCATATTTCCGCTCCTTTTCCGGTAGTCCTGTGTGTCGAATCTCCCGTTTGGCAGGACTTTTCGCCCGTTCGGCAGAGAACGCGGCGAAGTCCTTGACTTTTTCGGGTATCTTCAGTATAGTATAGCCATAAGAATTAAACAAGTGCTTAATTGTTTAAGCGACAAAAAGAAAGGGGCATTTTAGGATGAAAAAGACCTATCCGATCGAAGTGGACTGCGCCAACTGCGCGAACCTGATGGAGGATGCCGCGAAGAAGACCGAGGGCGTCGCGGACGCGGTGGTCAACTTCATGACGCAGAAGATGACGGTGGAATTTGCCGACGGTCAGGACCCCAAGACCGTGATGAAGGCCGTTTTGAAGAACTGCAAAAAGGTCGAGGACGACTGCGAGATCTACCTGTAAATCACACCGCCCCGGGAACAGACCTCGGGGCGGACTTCTACGGAGGGCTTTCCCATGACGAAGAAACAGAAAAAGATGCTCTATCGCATTTTGGCCGCGGCGGTGCTGTTCCTCGCGGCGAAATTGATTCCCCTGCCGATGCTCGTCTCCGCCGCGCTCTATTTCGCGGCCTACCTGACGGTCGGCTGCGACATCCTGCGCAAGGCGTGGAAGGGCATCTGCAACCGGCAGGTGTTCGACGAAAATTTTCTCATGGCGGTTGCGACCGTCGGTGCCATCGCGCTGGCGCTCTATGAAAGGAGCGGCGACTATTCCGAGGCCGTCGCCGTTATGCTCTTTTATCAGATCGGCGAGCTGTTCCAGAGCTACGCAGTCGGCAAGTCCCGCCGCAGCATCACCGCGCTCATGGATATCCGTCCCGACTACGCGAACATCGAGCGCGACGGTAAGCTCGAGCAGGTCGACCCCGACGACGTCGCGGTCGGCACGGTCATCACCGTCCAGCCGGGTGAAAAGGTGCCCATCGACGGCGTGGTCGAGGACGGCGTCTCCACGCTCAACACCGCTGCCCTGACTGGCGAGAGCCTGCCGCGCGATGTGAGCGCGGGCGACGAGATCATCAGCGGCTGCATCAACATGACGGGCGTTCTGAAGGTCCGCACAACGAAGGCGTTCGGCGAATCCACGGTTTCCAAAATTCTGGAGCTGATGGAAAATTCCAGCAGCCACAAGTCCCGCTCCGAGAGCTTCATTTCCCGCTTTGCCAAGGTCTACACCCCCGCCGTGTGCTACAGCGCGCTCGCGCTCGCCATCCTGCCGCCGCTGGCGCTGACCGTCTCCGGTGCGGACACGGACTGGGGCACCTGGGTCTACCGTGCGCTGACCTTCCTCGTCATCTCCTGCCCCTGCGCGCTCGTCATCAGTATCCCGCTCAGCTTCTTCGCCGGTCTCGGCGGCGCGGGCAAGGAAGGCGTGCTCATCAAGGGCTCCAACTACCTCGAGGCCCTCTCCCGGACCAAGACCGTCGTATTCGACAAGACCGGCACGCTCACGCAGGGTGTGTTTGAGGTCAGCGCCGTGCATCACAGCCCGATGGCGCAGGAAAAGCTGCTCGAATACGCGGCGCTTGCCGAGTGCGCGTCCTCGCACCCCATCAGCAAGAGCCTGCAAAAGGCTGCCGGCGGTGCGCTGGACCGCTCCCGCGTCACGGACATTCAGGAGCACAGCGGCCGCGGCGTGACCGCGGTGGTGGACGGCGTGACCGTCGCCGCCGGAAACGACAAGCTCATGGAGGAGCTGGGCGTCGCGTGGCACGAGTGCCACAGCGTCGGCACCATCGTCCATATCGCGGTGAACGGCGAGTACGCGGGCCACATCGTCATCTCCGATGTGGAAAAGCCCCATTCCCGCGACGCCATCGCCGCGCTCAAGGCGGCGGGCGTCACCAAGACCGTCATGCTCACCGGCGACATTCAAAAGGTCGCGGACTATGTGGCGCGTGACCTCGGGGTGGATGAGGTCCGCGCGGAGCTGTTGCCCGCCGATAAGGTCGCGCGGGTCGAGGAGCTGCTCAGGGCCGAGCCGGAGGGCGCGAAGCTCGCCTTCGTCGGCGACGGCATCAACGACGCGCCCGTGCTCTCCCGCGCGGACATCGGCATCGCTATGGGCGCAATGGGCAGCGACGCGGCTATCGAGGCCGCCGACGTGGTGCTGATGGACGACGATCCGATGAAGATCGCCAAGGCCATCAAGATCTCCCGCAAGTGCATCCGCATCGTGCATGAGAACATCGTCTTTTCCCTCGGCGTGAAGCTGCTGTGCCTGCTGCTCGTCGCCCTCGGCTTTGCGAATATGTGGATGGGCATTTTCGCCGACGTCGGCGTGATGGTCCTCGCGGTGCTCAACGCCATCCGCGCCCTGCGCGTGCACAACCTGTAAAAAGCAGTCCCCAAATAAAAATCAAACGCTCCGGCCTTCGTCGGGGCGTTTGATTTTTACACTTCATTTCGCCCGCGCGTGACGCATGGCGCGGAACAGCAGCGCGGCGACAAAGCCGGTCAGCGCGCCGGTGAACACCGACACGAGCAGCAGAAACGGCAGGTAAGCGAGCGGCGCGGCCGAGCCGAGCGTGAGCATCGCGGCGGCGACCTGTCCGCAGTTGTGCGCCGCCGCGCCGCCGACGGACACGCCGTAGACCGAAAGCCGCGGCAGAGCGTGCAGCGCGATCATCACCAGCATGGCGGCAAGTCCCCCGAGCAGCGAGAAAAGGAGCGCCGAGGCGTTGCCCGCAAAGAGGGAGCCGAGCAGACAGCGTACCACAAGGATGGCGAGTGCGTTCGACGCGCCGAGGGCATAGAGCGCGTAGACCGTCACGATGTTCGCGAGCCCGAGCTTCACGCCGGGCAGCGGCAGCAGCGGAGGGAAAAAGGACTCCAGATAGGAGAGCGCGAGCGCCAGCGCGGCAAGCACGGCGCAGGTCGTGATAGCTTTCGTTGAGAACCTCATGCCGCGCCTCCTAACCCGTCACGAGGTCGTAGCCGTCGGCGGCGCCGACCAGCTCCACCACGATGCGCGCGGGCAGGCACACGATGCTCTGCCCCGCGCGGGAGACCGCGCCGGAGTGG
>ULWK01044322.1_pt1 | contig 9881 bp, 10 predicted proteins | sample 1960281 | NCBI WGS metagenome assembly ULWK01 (sample SAMEA4835810, study PRJEB28245) | human gut metagenome | biome: gut microbiome; material: fecal sample | place: Denmark | collected 2008 | reverse complement strand
TGCCCTACACGGTTCATGTCCCCGTAATTGTAAGCACCCTTCATACCAGCCATGTACTCGGTCTTTTCCTCAGCGGAAAGGCTCGAAAGCCCTTCCGTGAGGATTTTGTGTTTCAGGGTAAAAACCCTGTCCACATCGGCCTGTGTGCGGTCGTAGACGAGATTATCAATAATACTCATATCAGACCTTTCACCTTCAACTTTCCGCTCAGAGAGCCGTTAAATGTGATCTCGTCCACCAAGATCAATGCGTCCATTTCATCGGTGTAGAGCGTCTGCAAGCCAATCACATCGCCCACTTCCAACTCAGGATTGCCACGGTACTTTGTCTGATAGGTGTTTCTCATTTGCAGATACTTTTTCACCTGATCGGCAAGAGCGGCGCACATCGTATCGTTGGTGATAAGGGGGTTTTCCTCCTTGTCGATTTCTCCATCGAGAGCCACAGGATAGGAAACGACCACCGAGTTCTCAGACAGAGTTTTGCCGGTAATGACTACGGTTTTAGTGCCGGAGGATAACACCAAATCCGCAGCTCTGGCGTAAATGTTGGAGGATACCAACGAACCGCCAGAAACAGAGATAGAAACATCTTGTGCAAGACCAGAGAACTCGACATGAAGCTGAGTTTCGGTGGTCGTTCCCTCGAAAAGTTTGGTGGTATCGTTTGCCGCCGTGTACGCATACTTGGCGACAGATACCGCTTTAAGCTGGTCGATCTTTGCGATGGATTGGGAGTCCTTATCAATCGAGTCAAAATCCAGCGTGAAGTCCGTTTCACGGTAGTAGAGCTTGCTCACCCGCATACGGCGGTACGGCAGGCCACCGTCCATCGTTACCTCGATCTTGGTACAGTCAATCGCCGCTTCGCTGTTGACAAACACCTCCGCAGAAGTAATACTCTTCACGGTCTGCGTGTCCAGCAGCTTCGTCCCGGCGTAATATTTGACCCGAATAGAGGTGGGGTACTCGTCTAAGGGGGTATCAAAGCGGAGAGCCAGCACGGGAAGATCGTGAGAAACATCAAAGGTCTTGGTGAAGGTCGGCTTCGTGGTATAAGTACCATCTGCCGCAGTCATCACTTCACTAATAAACCCTCGACCGGAGGGGTCGGTGTCTTCGACAATGACCTGATCTCCACCGTCCAGTGTCCAGCGGTTCAGTTCCAACGCCGCATAGGTGTTACCGACCTTATTGCCACGGTCAACAGTGTCCCACTCGCTGTACCACAGATGACCGTTATCCGCCCATACGCCGCTGTAAATACCAACCACAGTCACGCCGAAGGGCTTGATGTGAATGATATTGTCATCGTCTGTAAACAGGCGGCAGCGGCAGGCGTGAGCGATCAGTTGCAGACAATTCATGTGCGAGTCAATAGGAAGCGCCGCCGTAGTGAACATCTGCTTCAAGGTTGGGTCAATCACCCACGGGTGCGTACCCTGCGCTGTCAGCGTCAGGTCTGCGTCCAAAAGCACTTCCTCAGCCATGTCATAGAAGTTTTTGGAACCGAGCTTGCTCTTGTAGAAGGTTCCGGTCAGGCTTCCAACCAGACCTGTCCCTGTGAAGGTGGCCTGATTTTTGGCGGCTTTCGGTTTGCTGTTCAGCACATATTTGTCCGCTTTCAGCCACTCGACCTTGCCCGTGGGAAGCATATAACCGTATCGGAGAGAAATCGGTGACTTCTTATCCAGATAGGCATAAATGCCTTTCGGGTTATCCGGGTCATAATTGTGTTCGTAGTCCAAAAGAACGAACTGCATGGTTTCCTGCGGCAGTCTGCGGGAGAGCGGGTCTACATCGTGAGACTCCTTGATGGAAACAATGTCATCATTTCCAAATTTCTTCTGCACACCGTAGAGAACCTGTTGCAACCGAGGTCGGCGGTACGGAAGGGTGTTACCCATTGTCAACACGATCTTGTCACAAGAAGCGACCTTCGTGTTGATGACCAACTCTGTTCCCTCTACGGGAAGGGTCAGACTTTCCAATACTGCACCATTCAGGTAGAAATCAACCGTCACGGTGTCAGGCCATTCCTGATAGCGGGTGTCAAAAGTCAGGGTGATGCCGGGGAAGGTATGAGGATTGCTGAAAGCACGGGTCAGCACCGCAGGGGTGGTAAATTTGCCCTCAGCATTACTCATGTGGCTCGAAACAAAGCCGTCATACATCGTCCCGGAAGAAGGAACGATGACCGTATTCCCGTCCAGCGCCCATCGGTTCAGTTCCAACGCCGCATAGGACTCCTGATAATCATATCCGTAGTCCAGTGTGTCGAACTCAGAATAGCTCTGCGCCCCGTTGCTGACCCAATTACCGTCTGTTGCCGCTGCCGTGTCCACCTGAGAGAAGGTGATCTCTACAAAGGACTGCTCACGAAGCAAAGACTTCATCGACAGCTTGTAAGCGTTGCTTACCTGTTTCACGGCTACACCTCCTTAGAACGGTTCGCCGCAGTCAATGATGTTGACTTTGCAGTTGATGTAGTCCGCAGGAAGCCCCGTGTTCGGGTCAAGATGGTACGGGGTCGCCGTGCGGTCGCCGGGGTACATCTTTCGGGTTGTCCAGCGGTTGTTCACCATATCAGGATAAGTGACCGTCACAAAGAAGTTCTTGTCAAAAATCTGCAACATGGCAGACCACTGTTCCGCTGTCAAGTAGCCCCAAAAGAGGTTGTTGAGCTTCTGTTGATCTCTGCCGACCTTCTGACCTACCACAACGCCGTTGGCATTTCTGGCGGAGTCTACGATAGTGGCAGACAGCAGCTCTAAGCCCCTGCGGGGCTGAGGAAACTTTGTGCCATTGATTGTAATGAAACTTTGCATTTCCTCAGCCCTCCTTAGTAGGCATTGGCGAACACGCCAGTAGATACTTGCCGACCACGCTTCTCCTTGTAGCGGTCGTAGGAATGACCGATCTCATTGTCGCCAATGACAACGGACATATCCTTTTCCTCCACGACATTCAGCAGAGCGTAAATGGCAGCGATCACGCCATCGTTGGCAACGGATACGCCAGCGGAGATACCTTCAACGATCTGGTCATTGTTAGCAACCGCCGTTCTGCGCCCCATCGCACCGACCATTTCCGCACCCGCTTCACGGGCGATAAAGAGCTGTCCTTCGTTCGGGAAACCGCCGTCTTCAAAGAACGGAATATGCGGAATATCCACCAATCGAATATCAAACGCCGGAATAAGCGTGATACCCATGACAGACAGGCCGTTGAACTGGATGTGGAACATATCATTGATTGCGTCAATGACACCGTTCACAAGTCCAATGATGGAGTTTGCCATCTGCCGTACAAAGCGAGTGATGGGGTTATCGTCCAGCGTCCATGCCGCATACGACAGGGACAGACCCGCCGCCAGTACCGCAAGGCCAAGGCCAACACCCGCACCGCTCAGGCACAGCAGGACACCGAGAACGATCAATGCGCCGCTGAGAATACCCGTGATGACCGATACGACTTTCTTGATGGAATTAACCACAAAATCCCAATTCAGGGTAGCAACAGCGCCAAGGCTCAATGCGCCAGCCGCCATCAGGCCAAGGCCGAGAGGAAGGGCGACTCCGCTTAGAGCAAGGATAGCGCCGACCGCCAAGAGAGCGCCGCCGACAACGGTGGTAATCATGCTGATCTTCTGCTGAACATTGTCGGAGAGATCATTCCAGTTCGGCATGATAGCCGTACCCATTGTGACCGCACCCGCCGCCAGCAGAGCCAGACCCAACGGGATATTCGCCCCGGAGAACGCCAGTGCCGCACCAATAGCGAGGAACGCCACAGATACGACCGTGGTAATAATGGCAATCACATTCTGGATTTCATCGCTCAGGCCATTCCAGTTGAGAGCCATTACAGAAACCAGAGAAGTAGCACCAATCGCCATCAGCGCAATACCGAGGGGCATACACCCGGAGAAAGCGAGGATAGCGCCGAGTGCCAAGGTTGCTCCGCTGACCAGCAATCCTACTCTGGACAAGGGAGAAGCCAGAGCGTCCGGGATACTGTTCCAGTTCAGAGCTGCGGCAGATACAAGCGTGACAGCACCAACAGCCATCAGCGCAATACCCAGCCCGGTTGCGACCCCGGTAAAGGCCAACATAGCGCCTACCGCCAGAGAAGCACCCGCCAGAACTCCCGTTAAGGTGGTCAAAGCGTCAGTGAGGTGTCGGTCACTGTTATGCCAGTTGATAACAGCGGCAGATACAAGGCTTGCCCCGCCCAAGGCCATCAAAGCGATACCAAGAGGAAGGTTCGCCCCGGAGAACGCCATAATTGCGCCAAGAGCCAGCAGGAAGCCGCCGACTACACCTGTAATGAGAGCCAGCGTACTTGCCAGTTCGCTACTCATAGCAGTCCAATTCAGTCCAACGGTAGCCGCAAGGCCGACCGCACCTGCCGCCATCAGGCCGACACCCAGCGGAATATTCACGCCGGTTACGACCAGAATTGCACCTACCGCCAGCATAAAGCCGGAAACAATCGTAGTGATCTCTGCGAGAGTGTCCTCAATCATCTTCTTGATTTCACCAATGCGGGTCTGCACAGCGTCACCAAGGAAATCGTAGGTGGGCAAATCGAAATCAAATCCGCCTGCGCCACCAGCACCCGCCCCGGAACCGCTTCCCGTGTTGGGAGCAAAGACATTCAGCTCGTCAAAGCCTGCGGTGTACTGCTTCAACTTCTTAGCAGCACCGGCAGCGTCATCGAGATTATCAGCCAAAGACCCAGCGCCGACAGCAGCGCTATTCACTCCTGAATAGTCCACCTCCGTCAACTTGAAACCCGCAAGGTTGGCAAGGGCATTGGCGATTTCTCGAATGACCTGAACAACAGCGATTGCATAGGGAAGAATTGCGTTCAGTGCGGGAATGAAGATGTTACCGATCGCTCGTGCGGCCTGTGTAAGCTGTGCCTGCAAGATACGAAGCTGGTTTGCAGGAGCTTCCAGCGTTCTCGCCATATCACCCTGAGCGGTTGTCACCTGAGTCATAATGGCGTAGTATCTCAGCTCGGCCTTTTCTGCCTGCGTCATGTTGGTAACGCTTTCCTTGATACCAAGGTTCAAAGCAGTCTGCTCCAACCGTGCCTGCGACAAATCGTAGCCCAAGCGCCGCAGAGGTTCCAACTCACCGGAAATACCGGACTGTAACTTCTGCATAGCGTCTTCAATGGAAATATTGAAGAAAGAAGAAATATCGTAGCCGAGCTGTGTCAGGTTTTGGCTCATGAGCTGCGCTCGTTCAGCCGTGTCGCCGAAGCCGGTCAGCAGCGTGTTGAAAACACCCTGATTGTGGAGCCACTGTGCCGGGTCAATACCCATGACATCGGACACCTTTTCAGCGTAGTTTTGAGCTTCGGCGGCATACTGCCCCAAGGCAACCGTGAACAGGTTCAAGTCTTCTTGGTACTTGTTGGACTCCGTAACCGCCTGTGCGATGAAATGACCGATTTTACGGAAAGTGATTGCAACAGCGGCGACATTCAACGCTTTCAATCCGCTCGTGAACTTCCCGGTGGTGGAGGTTGCTTTACGAGCAGAAGCGTTGTATTTCTCCGTGCTGGTAATCAGCTTTTGGATTTTGGACGGAAACGCCGAGAAACCGTTGGACACCTTCTGCATTTCATCGGCAAAAGGCTTCATGGCGGCGGCAAGAGCGGTCATCTGCTGTGTGAACTTGTCAATGTCCGCCGCTTCCAAATCCTCGATCACCTTCGGCAACTTGGAGAGCTGATTGATAAAGGTGGTCATATTGGCCTTACCCAACTCGGAGAGAGGGCGTAAGCCGTTGGCAAGGGAAGTCAGCTTGTCACCGTCCGTCCATTTCAGGCCAGTGAGAGCGGTGTTGATTGCCGTGAGCTGGTTGGCGATGGAGGAAGAAATCTTCACATTTCCAACCTGACTCAGAGCGGTCAGCGCATTGGTAAGCCGGGTGATCTTCTGCGAAGCGTCACCGCTGTTCAAGCCTTTCAGAGAATTGGAAAGCTCCCGAATACCCTGAGCGGTCTTGCTCAGACCCGTTGCGCCGCCGTTGGTAGCGGTTTTCAAACGATTGAGCGTGTTAATCAGGTTTTGAAGTCCTGTGACCGCCTGCGTACTGTCATTGACGATCTGAAACTCCAACCCCTGAATTTCCACATTGTCAGCCACTTACGCCACCACCTTTCTCTTGAAATTTCTTATTGACCGATACCATAAAGGCTTCCATGTATGCCTTGGCTTGGTCATCGTGTTTTTCTTGAAGCTGCTTCTGCTGTTTCTTGTCCTGCCGACTAAACAGCTCATAGGGGCTTTCCCGATACGGTGTAGGCTTGGTTCCCTTCTTGGCGAAAGCACGAAGAACCGGGGCAGCGTCAATAAGAGCTTCGTAAAAATAAGCTCCTTGGAGCCAAGCGTCTTGATTTCTCAGGTCTTGCCTGATCTGCGCCGCCTTTCGGTAATACTTCACCAATTCACAGTCCTGTTCCCAAAACTGCTCATAGGTCATACCAATGGAAAGATAGTACGGGAAAACCTCATAAAACTTTGGTGTGTAAGCGAGAAGGGGAGCGGGGCGATGGTCGCCGCCGCCCCCCTCACTTCTGGAAGATCGGTCGCTTACCAGCCGGTCTTCCAGCTCAGGTTTCCCTCGTTGCCCTCCTGCTCAGGCTCGTCCAGCAGACTCAGCAGGGGGTCGTTATACATCTCTACCAGAGCGGCAATCAGCTTGTCCTTGTGGTTCATACGAGCGTAAATGCTGTCGATCACATCACGCTTCACGAACCGATGATGGGCGAGGAACGCACCGGCAAACAGAGCCGGAAGCAGGGTCATAGGCTTGCGCTCCACATCGGCAGCAACGAAGCCGTTCTTCTCCATCGCTTCAACGGTCTTGCGGGTGTATTCCAGCGTGTAGGTCACGCCGGTAGTAGGGTCATTGATTGTCAACTGCTTTGCCATGATAAATCCTCCTTATCAATACGGCGATTGTTGGTGTCTTAGGTTGCGGAGAAAGCGATGGGGGTGGAAGGAGCGATGGTGATGTTCATGTTCACCACTTCGTTCACGCCGCCACCCACGGGATACACGGACAGCTCACCGTCAAAGGAGAACTTACCGTTAGAGCCATCGGGAGTAACAGTGCCATCGCTCTCGGTGCCGCCAAACCAGACCGCATAGCTGGCCTTCTTGCCTTCCAAAGCCTTGAGGGTCTGGAAATCAGCCAGCGTGTAGTTGGCGGTGAAGGACAGACCATCGAGGGACTGGATACCGGCGATGTAGGTCTGCATATTGTCGCTCAGGGTGGTGGTTTCCAGCATTTCGGGTTCGCCGCCGAGGTCAGGAAACTCCTTAATGTCGATCAGCTTGCTCCACTGTTCGCCAGTGTCGGCTTTCTTCATCAGAAAAACCTTGTAGGTGGAAATAGCCATTTCATTTACCTCCTATAAAGAGTGGTTCCGTCCGTTTCAGCCTTGTATCGGGCAACCAGACGGTAGATTGTTGCGTTCTCCAAATTGGGGACCGGGGACAGAGAAATACGCCGGAAATTCCTGGCGTACATGAGATCGTCCACAAACCTCATGATTTTTCGGCAAACGGATTTCTTACCGCCTGCCTTATCGGAGTAGACATTCACCTCGTACATCAGCGTGGCGAACCTCTCCGTATCGCCGCTGTCCATGTGAGCTTCCGTGGTGTAGTTATCCTGCTCCACCAAGCTCACATAAGGGAAACGAGTAGGGGCATTGACATACTCGCCGCTGACCAAGATACCGGGAAACTGCGCTCTCAGGGCTTCCGCAATCGGCGTGTAGATTTGACTCTCCACATCAATCATGAAAACACCTCCTTCGCAATTCGGGTAAGCTGGAACTGCAATTCCTTCTTTGTTTCATACATCGGCATATTGGCAGGGTTGCCGTGGGTGATGACCACGAACCCGCCGTTTTTCTTCTCTTTCAGCACTCCGTTCGTGCCGGGTTCGCCGTAATAGCCCCAAGACTGTTGCTTGCCGTGACCTTGACCGTACTCGCCACGCTTCATATTGCGATCTCTGGCTTCCGGGTGGTTATCGGGATAGGTCACGCCTGTGCCGAACTCGATAAATAAAACCGCTTTACCGACTGCCACAATCGCCCTTGCATTTTCACCTCGATATTCCGCAGATACAACAACATCATTTGTGCCATCATAGGCTGCGTCATCGAAACACGCAGAAGCAATTCCAACCCCCATCGCAACTAAGCGTTCAAGAAAAACCGTTGTACGATTTCGAAGCCAAGTTTTACGATTTTCAGCTTCCCGTATCAGCCGCTCAATCCCTCTCCCGGAGAGCGGAACATTGATCGTCTGACTCACGATACCGTCACCTTACTGACCGCATAGGAAATGGAGTTGAGGGACTTGGCGACCCGCTTGACCATGTAATCGTAGAGCGGCTTCCCGTCCTTGTCATACTGCGGTTCTTTGTCGATGAACAGCACGGTATTCTCGTCAATGGGGCAGCTCAGGTCATCGGTGACGATCACCTTGTCGTACCCTGCGAAATTACCGAACTGCTCCACCTGAGCGGAGCCGGTCGCCGCCGAGATATTGGCGTTCATCGCCACGGCAGGCTTGTAAACCACCAGTTCCTCGCCGGTTTCGTTGCCGTACTCGTCCTTGGCGGGAGCCTTGCTGTCATACAGCAGATACCAAAAGGGCGATTTGTTGCGGTTCAGCGTTCTCATGCACTCAACCTCCCATCACAGCAGCAAAGGGAACAATGTCCCTCAGCAGCGTAGGCGGCACATCGCCGTCTTCATAGGAGCGGGAAATACCGTTCTCACTGTGAGCGGTCTGCCCTTCGGCTCCCCGCTTGTTCAGCAGATACACGGCGATCTCCACCTGAATGTGAGCGTATTGGTCAGGAACAGCGGTCACAGTGGGGTCGAAGGGGTATGCCTTGCGGCACACCTTGTTTCCGGCGATAGAAAGGTAGGTGGAAAGCGTGTCCTCGTCTGTCTCGCCGGTCATGGCTTTCACCATTTTCAACTTCTCAGCGTCCGTCATGCTTTCCACCTTTCCTTTCTAAAATCTCTGTTTTACTCCTGCGCCACTCTTAGCCGCCAGCAACGGCCTTGGTGTTCACAGGGTTGTTTGCGTCATTGGCGATGAAGACGCTGCGGCTGTAAGTGGGAGCGGTAAACTCGGTAGAGATACCGGTAAACTTACCGTGGAACCACTCAGGGCCGTGGTCAAGGCCGATCTGACCAAAGAGCTGATACTTCTCACCAGCGCCGACCTTTGCCAGCGGCTCAAGGAAGAAGTTGCCCTTACCGGGGACAGGCTGATAAACGGGAGCCAGAACGCTCAGGTTCAGCAGCAGGGCAGTACCGGCAGGCAGGTACTCGCCAAGATACAGGTAGACAACGCCGATGGGCGTGACCACGCTGGACAGGGAGATACCGTTGATGTTACGGGCGGCGGGAACCACGGTCAGACCGTTCTGAACAGCGTCAGCGTTGATCTGGAACATGGTCACAGCGTCACACCACAGGCACAGGCCATCGGTGGGTGCATGAGCGCCGTAAATCTTCTTCACCATGTCGGCAATATCCCACAGGCCGAGGGGCTTGGAAGCCATCGCCGTAGTGTTGGAAGTGATTGCGGGAACCAGACCACGGGTCTTGTTGACCTTGGTGTCATCAGTGGCCTTGCTGTAAACGCCGTTAATGAAGGTGTACTCAATGTCGGCATTGACCTTCATCATCTTGGCGGCAACCTGAAAGTCCAGCTCGTTCATGGGGTTGGCCTGCTGACCCGCCACATTGATACCGCTCAGAGTACCCATGTTAGACATCTTCCCGTAGGAAATGCCCACAGACTCCTGAAAGATCTGAGTCACATTG
>ULWK01058927.1_pt1 | contig 9905 bp, 10 predicted proteins | sample 1960281 | NCBI WGS metagenome assembly ULWK01 (sample SAMEA4835810, study PRJEB28245) | human gut metagenome | biome: gut microbiome; material: fecal sample | place: Denmark | collected 2008 | reverse complement strand
CCTCGAAAATCTTCTCTTAATCTGAGGCAACTTATTTTTTTCATGTTACTTACTCAGGCAAAATTATTAATTTTGTAGGGATTGTGAAAATTTAGTAACATGAAAAAATTTGATACTAAAGTCCAGATGATGGACGCAGGAATGACTCTTTTCGAGACAGAGGAAAACTATGGAAACACACTTGGCCAGGTAAAGGCCGAGTTGGAAGTTTACGGCAAAGTACTGAGGCCCAGCGAATTGAGCGAAACCATATTGCCGGATTCCACTGGAGATTGCGATTTGTTTCTGGACTGGTCTTCCGTCTGGAGGAGGCGTTACATTTCATGCCATCTGGAGAGTGCAGGCGAGACCGTAAAGGAAGGAAAGACCATTTACCGTTACGCGGCATCTTTCAAGGAGGGCAACAGGAGCACCATCCTGCGGGGAGCCGTAATGCTGATGTTTCTGCTGACTTTCATGTCAGAGATTTTTGTCGGTTCAAGTCTGCTGGGCAAGATTCAGGGACTGGTCTGCGCCGGTCTGACCGCCTGGCTGTGGATACTCCCGAGCAGAAAGGCTCAGAACCTGGTCTTCTTCCTGATGCGAAAACTGAAAAACGACAACAGGAGCGTCTAAATTATTAGCGCATAGACTGCACTATTCAGGACAATGAGCGGACTATATTAAAAACTAAAAAGACACTCAAATGAGCAAACTAATAAACACAGACAGCGATTATAATCTATGGATAAGTCAACTTGTTGAACGTTACCGCAACTGTCAGATACGTGCAACGGTAAAGGCCAATGAGGAATTGCTCAGATTTTATTGGTCAACTGGAGAAGACATAGTAAAGAAGAAAGCCGAGAGCAGGTGGGGAGAAAGTGTCATAAACTCAATTAGTCAGGATTTGACATCTGCGTTGCCTGGAATCAAAGGGCTGTCACCGACCAATCTTGGCTATGCTAAAAGATTCTACTCTCTTTATTCTCAACTGGATACATTTTACCCACAGCTTGTGGGCAAAACCGAATACGAGCAATTGAAGACTATCATCTTCCGCATTCCGTGGGGGCATCAACGTTATCTCATAGACAAATTCTATAACAATCCGAAAAGGGCATTTTACTATGTTCGATTGACCCTTGAAAACGGATGGTCCCGTGCTGTCCTTTTAAATGCCATTGACATGGACCTAAAAGAGCCGGAAGGAAAAGCGGTCACCAATTTTTCATTGACACTTCCGGAAGGAGATCTGGCTCAGGAAATGACAAAGGATCCATATTTATTCGATTTTGCAGCCCTGACAAAGCCATACAAAGAAGAGGAATTAAAGCTCGCTCTGATGAAAAACATTGAGCAGTTCCTTCTTGAACTCGGTACAGGATTCGCATTCATGGGACGCGAATATCGTCTTGTAGTAGGAAGTACAGAACAGTTTATTGATATGCTCTTCTATAATACCAGATTGCGTTGTTATGTGGTTATAGAGGTGAAAGCCATCAAGTTCCAACCTGGCGATGTCGGACAACTTGGAACATACGTGTCTGCAGTGAACCATATTTTGAAGACCCCGGCGGACAATCCGACAATCGGTCTACTTATCTGCAAAACAAAGGACAATGTACTTGCCCAATACGCACTGGAATCCAGTTCCCAACCAATAGGAATTTCCGAATACGAGTTGTCAAAGATGTATCCGGCAGACTTCAAAAGCACTCTTCCTAGCATCGAAGACATTGAAAATGAGCTGAAAGGCAACCCTTCACGCCGTTGATATCAATGCGCAACTGGACGAGGTGACTAGAGCATCCCGGGGCCTGAGACTAGATTACTCCGGAGCCGAGCATTTCGTCACGGTCGTACCATACGGCGAACTGGCCAGGCGTAATGCCACGCTGAGGGGTCTCGAAAAGAATGAACAAACCGGACTCACGCATGACGAGAAGTGCATCCTGGAGAGGCTGGCGATAACGGATACGGACACGGTAACGTCTGATGTCACCCGGCCGCATCCGCAAATCCTCGCGAATCCAATGAATCTCGTCCGGCCTCACCACAAGACAACTGCGCGACAGGCCCTTGTGCTGATGCCCCTCCCCCACATAAATGATATTCTTGTCAATGTCAGTGGAAATCACGAAAAGCGAATCCTTGTGACCGCCGATATTCAGGCCCTTTCGCTGTCCGATAGTATAGAACTGCGCCCCATCATGACGTCCGACGACAGCTCCATAAGGATTGGCCTTGTAACGAGTCTTCTTTATATGATGCTTTCCTGAACGATATGTCTCAGTCTCGAACTTAATATCATCATAAGTCACTGGCTCAGAAAGTCTTAAGAAATCCTTATCAGAAAGGGCACGGACCTTGTCGAAGTCATATATCGACTCGGCACGACACCCGCCTTCGAAAGAGCCCGCTTCCGAATGGGCGGACTTGTCGTCTGAAATATAATCAGTTATGAGATTTACATTATCTTCGCTGCCTGAAACCATCAATGATGCCAGAGTGGACCCTATGAACTGATACTGAGGGGAAACATTGAAAAAAGCATCGTAAACCTCGACGACATCCCCCTCGACAGATTTCAATTTCTGCTGCAGGAAGACCGGCAAATCGACTTTTCCCACAAAACAGATTCCCTGCGAATCCTTCTTTTCAGCAGACGGCAAATCAGCCTCTGCAGCAAGACGGCGCACCTCAGGCTTGCAAATGTCCCCGATCGGGAACAACGCCATCGAAAGCTGTTCCTCAGTCAATTGACAGAGAAAATAACTCTGGTCCTTGTTCGGGTCCGAACCCGCAAGAATTCTCCATACAGGTTTTCCGTCACGCATAAGCTGCTGTCCGTCAGGACCGAGCGCAGGTTCCTTGCGGCAATAATGTCCTGTCGCAACGAGGTCTGCTCCCATCTTCCTGGCAGCCTTCAGAAATGCATCGAACTTGATTTCACGATTGCAGAGCACATCAGGGTTCGGAGTCCTGCCCTTGGAATATTCGTCGAACATATAATCGACCACGCGCTGACGATATTCATTACTCAAGTCAATGAAATAGAACGGGATACCGATTTTCCTTGCGACCATCTCGGCCACGAACCTGTCTTCTTCCCACTCGCAGTCTCCATGCAAAGTACCCTCCGTATCATGCCAGTTCTGCATGAACATGGCAAATACGTCATAACCCTGCTGCTTCAAAAGCAGAGCAGCCACACTTGAATCAACACCTCCGGAAAGACCGATGCAAACTTTCTTACCCATATCAATGACAATCTACAGTCGCTTTGTCGCCGACCATCTGAAAATACCCACAACCGGCTTCAAAAAACATTCAAAACATGCAAAGATAATCAGATTCCGAATAAATGCACGCGGAAAATTTTCATTTTGAAACGCAAAATTCCTATCTTTGAAACGATTGACAACAAAGACATTGATATTATGACAAATAAAACACTCGAAATCAACTATAAGGAATTCAGCTCACTGGATGAATTGGAGCCGCAGGACAGGGAACTCTGCGAGGCTGCGGAAAAGGCATTGACAGGATCCTATGCGCCATATTCGAATTTCAATGTCGGTGCGGCAGTGAGGCTTGCCGACGGCACCATAGTGCTCGGAGCGAACCAAGAGAATTCCGCCTATCCGTCAGGACTTTGCGCTGAGAGGACTGCAATGTTCGCGGCCCATGCAAATCACCCTGGAACTCCGATGAGAAGCATAGCCATAACCGGTGCCCAGAACGGAAAACTGAACAGCGGAATTACCGCGCCATGTGGCGCATGCCGTCAGGTAATGGCTGAATATCAGAAAGTTGCCGGACAGAACATAAGCGTTCTGCTCTACGGAAGCGACGTGATTCTCAAATTCGAGAAAGTGGATGACGTGCTCCCGTTCATATTCACGAATCTCGACTAGGAATTCGTCCGGAATTGCGGACAATTATCTGAAATGTTTTAGATTGTGGCACGGAAATGGCAGCAGGTTGTGAGTTCCATTATAATAGAATTCACACAAAATGACCAGAAATCACTTTCTTAAGACATTGACAGTCCTCATCATTGCCGTTTTTGCGGGTATATCTTGCCCTCAGGCCCTGGCGCAGGTGAGATTTTCCGACAATTTTGCAGACTCGACTCTGCGCGTCGATTATTGTTTCAACGGGGATGCCGCCGGCCAGTCATTGAGCCTTGACTGCATGGAGTCCTCCGACGGATGGTACGGCAGGAGAGTCAATCTCGACAGGATGCCGCTCCGCGGAAATGGAGAGTTCCTGATGAAGGATGCCGAAACCGGCGCCCGCCTCTATGCCTGGTCATTTTCTTCACTTTTCAATGAATGGCTGACGACTGATGAAGCAAAGCATCGGGCAAGGTCATTTGAGCACACGGTTCTCGTGCCGATGCCGAAACGCAAGGTCGAGATTTCTCTGAGACTTTTCAATAATAAGGGAGAAGTGGCTGCCAGGCATGATTTCATTTTCGACCCGTCTGACATTCTGGTCCGCAGGGCCCCCGTTTCCGATGCCCGTTGGAGTTACCTTCATAAAGGAGGCGACAGCAAAGACTGTATTGACGTGGTGGTAATGGCTGAGGGATATTCGGCAAAGGACATGAAAACATTCCGCAAGGATGCGCAGGCGGCGTGCGATGCGCTTCTTTCCGCGGAACCATTCTCCAAGATGAAGGATTATCTGAACATAATAGCCGTAGAGTCAGTTTCGAAGGATTCAGGCGTTTCCGAGCCTCTTAAAGGCCAATGGAGGAACACTGCACTGAGTTCGCACTTTTCGACTTTCTATTCTGACAGATATCTTACAAGCGAGAATGTCCACGACATTCATGACCAGCTGACCGGCATTCCATATGAGCATATCATAATCCTCGCAAACACAGATACTTACGGTGGCGGCGGAATATATAATTCCTATACTCTCACGACGGCGCATCACAGTCAGTTCCGTCCGGTCGTAGTCCATGAATTCGGCCACAGTTTCGGAGGTCTGGCTGACGAGTATTTCTACGAATATGCTGACGCACTTGACTCCAGTTATGACATTGGCGTGGAGCCTTGGGAGCCAAACCTCACAACATTGGTCGATTTCGACAGCAAATGGAAGGACATGCTCCCTGAGGGATGTACTATTCCGACTCCGGGAAGCCACCTGAAAGTCTCAGAACTGGATAACTCTCAGGAAGCTATAGACCGCATCGGTGTCTATGAGGGTGGCGGATACCTTATGAAAGGCATTTATCGTCCAGCTGACAATTGCCGTATGCGTACTAACGAGGCCGCGGGATTCTGTCCTGTGTGCCGCAGATCACTTACTAAACTGATCATTTTCTATACACAGGAAAGCAAATAATAATTAAAAATAGAGCCTAGAGCAGTATTTGATGCTTATAGTACTCCTATTGTTCAGCAGACGTCATTTTGGTCTAAGGTAAAAGAAAGACTGGGCACGCATTCTTGCGCCTTCGAGCATTCTGTCCGGAACAGTGATTTATATGACGGTGTCGGTGACTTTTCGCGCACCAACGCCGACTTCATCATGTTCTATCAATATCTCAATAACGAGGACTATGTGGACTAATGTGCCGTATGGTCCTGAGATTGAGCCGTCTGAAGACAGGCAGGGCGAGTTTCTGGAGATAAAACATGTCGGCATTGACATGAATCTTCCGGATTCCGGCAGGCGGTATCGGAAGATTGTTGTTTTTTTATTTGGAGTATCTGTTTTTTTTCTTTTCCTTTGCTTGAAACATTGCTACGAAAACACATAATTACTAATAATCAAAACAGAGCTAACTATTATGAGAAAAATTCTAATGATTTGTGCCGCTCTCGCATTTCTGACTAACGGTACTCCTGCATTTGCGCAAGATGCCGTAGTCAAGAAAATCATCGAGATTGGTAAAACGGACAATCAGGTAATGCATCAGATTGACATTCTGACCAATCGTTTCGGAGGTCGTCCGATAGGTTCGGATGCATTCGAGAATGCAGCGGAATGGATGGTTCGCGAGTACAAAAGTTGGGGCCTGGACGTCAAACTGGAAGAGGCAGGATCAATCCCTGTAGGTTTTAACAGAGGTCCGTGGTTCGGTCGCCTGATAGGTGAAAACAGCATGCCGCTGCATTTCGTGACGCCTTCATACACTTCCGGAACAAAGGGCGTACAGCGTGGCCACGTGCTGATTGAGCCTCGTACTGATGAGGAATTCGCACAAATGAAAGGACGTCTGAAAGGTGCATGGGTACTGATTTCCGGAATCAGCAGAGGTTTCCCTATTGACCACTCAGCGGCCGGTGATTCACTTCGCAGCAAGATCAAGGAAGAGAACAGAGAGATTCTAAAAAAGAACGAAGAGATCTGGGCACATAACCGAAAGACCGGAGAAAATAAGGAGTACTTGAAACTTAAAGAACAGCCAGGCTTGTATTACAGGGAAATGTGCGAGGCCGGAGTTCTCGGTTTCATCCAGTCCGCTCCAGTTCCGTTGCGTGCACTCTATGACCGCAGACTGGTAGAGAATCCTAACACTACCTTCGATAATATTCCAGAGGTTCCGGACATCAAATTGGATGAGCACCAGTTTGCTATCATCAAGCAGATGGTAGAGGAACGTCGCACTTTTGAGTTGGAGTTCGATATCCGCAACCACTTTAAGCTGGGCCCAATCAAATATCACAATGTGATAGCATCTATCAAGGGCAGCAAGTATCCTGACGAGTATGTTATCGTGAGCGGTCATCTGGATGCTTATGATGTAGCGACAGGAGGTATTGATTGCGGTACCGGTATCGGTCCGATGATGGAAGCCGCACGTATGCTGATGAAGGCCGGTGCCAAGCCTAAGAGAACTATACTGTTCGTGGCTTTTGCCGGAGAGGAGTTCGGGCAATTGGGTGCTCAGGCATGGGTAAAGACTCATTCTGACAAATTGGGCAAGATTTCCAATATGTTCAACCGCGACGGCGGTCCGGAGCCACCTGTAGGCATGTATGTTCCTAAGGCCATGTACGATGACTTCGTAAAGATTACCGCCCCTGTCAAGCAGATTCGTCCGGATTATCCGTTCGAGATCAGGATTCGTGAGCCTCGCAAGCGTCCTACTGAGTATGGCGGAACAGATGCTTCAGTATTTGCTGTGGAAGGTGTTCCGACTCTGGGCTTCGTAACAGATGACATCAAGGGCTATGATTTCAGTTATGATGAAATCTGGCATACTGAACGTGACCTATATACGAAGAATATTCCTGAGTATCAGGAGCATACAGCCACTGTAACTGCTATTGTCGCGCTTGGTGTGGCAAACTTGGATAAGCAGCTCTCGCGTGAGGGACTGTACATCGAGGAGTAGTCTGGTGAGCCTGCTCTTGCAGGATTCGATTTAGATTTGTCAACATGTCCGGGAACTACGTCGGTTTTCCGGACATGTTTGTTTTGCGTGGATGGTCGTTTTTGGGGATGGTTTCCGGTGATGGTTTCCGGTGATGGTCGAGAATGCCTATCAGCGTGGACAATCACGGAATCGGATTCCGGTATGGAAAATAATTCCGGAATCACCTGGATTTCACGGTCACGACTGGAAGGTCTTGCCAAATGGTGTCAGGGAGAGAAGGGCAATTTTGAAGTGCTGTAGTCCGAATGGAATTCCGATGATGGTTATGCAACAGATAAGTCCGCAGACAAGGTGCGCAGCTGCGATTTCCCACCAGCCGAGCAGAATCCAAAGTATATTCATGAATATTCTGAGACAACCTCCGGCATTCTTGCTGTCCACGACCTCTGTCCCGAACGGCCATAAGGAGAATACTCCGAACTTCCATAATTGGTAGCCGAAAGGGATTCCAATAATGGTAATGCAGTACAGGAGTCCGGCGATGAAATAGCAGACCGAGACCAGCAGCCCGCCCAAAATGAGCCAAAGAATGTTTCCGATGAATTTCATTGATGTGTTGTCCGTTATAAAACCGGCACAATTTACGATAAAAGTTCTGGAATACGAAACCAAGTAACCTTCAAAAAACAACCTGCCTCATCTTAAGGAATCTTTTCGGTCTATATCTGTTTTCTCATCAGTCATGTTCCACCGGCACACTCCTTCTTCGAAAATAGATCTATCCTCGAAAATCTTCTCCTAATCTGAGGCAGGTTATTTTTTCACGTTACTAAGCATAGCAATTCCCCCTGTATGCGACTGCCGACAGGAACCTGTGGAATGGTACGCCCCGTCTTGACGAGCAATCTGCCGACTATTAAAAATTTCTAGATATCTGCCGCCCTAATAACGAAATTTTCGACCCTCTTGACAACGCGACTCCAGCGCAATTAACTATCAATCAGTAGGTTAGTTAATTTAGCAGACGTCAAGAGGCCGGTATAAAATGTGGTCTTGACAGATTATCAGAGCCGCATATAAATAGTAAAGCATTAATACATAACACTTTATCAGCATGTATCTAAAACTAACGCCTGCCAAGAGGGTCGAAATCTATACTAACTTAACATCCAGAGTTATAAGCTTGTCACTTACTATCGCACACATCTGAAAAGCCGAAGCGGTAGTGATGTTATCCTAATAATGGTCTGTTCAACACCTACAAGACACAACTTTTCATAAAAATTACAGCAGAAACATGCATAATACATATGGTTTCCCCCAGGCTGTCTAAAAGTCCTCGCGAGACTAAAATACTCCGTACCTCTATACAAGGCCAAAAGCGAATTCTTGATTCTCGCTGAGGAATGTTTGACTTTTGAGACGGTCTCCTCCACGAACCAGTGCTATATGATTTATAGGATCCGAAAAACAGATACATAATGAAAAAATCCAGCGAAAATATCGCCGGATTTTTCCGTTGGACAAGACAACATAACTCATTAAGTATTAATTACATATACAGCTTCAGTTGTGTATATCCCGTAAAGTTAAAAAATCTGAAAGCAAATCACAACAATGTCGGTGCAATCTTGGCCATCAATCTGTTGTGTATATCCCGTAAAGTTAAAAAATCTGAAAGCAAATCACAACATCAGGGAACGTGCTCCACAAAAATAATTTTTGAAAGAAATCGCGGGCGGCTCTCCACTCAACTCATCAGACTGTCTTAAAATTCTTTGCGAGACTTAAGCACTCCGAACTCCTCTACAAGACCGAAGACGAATTCTTGATTCTCGCTGAGGAATGTTTGACTTTTGAGACGGTCTCCTCCAGTCTGACTCAGAGTCTCCGGAGTTTCCTTTTTCCCCATGTCTTCCGAGATCTGCTCGAATACTTCAAGGGTGCACTCCAGACCGCTGTCTATGCCGTGTTTCGGTACTTTTGTTTTCTACCCTGTTATTTTACGGGTATGTGAATAATTTTCGACCCTCTTGACATTTGTCAGTTTTGGTCTTGAGACTATAATATATTGTATGCCAACATGTTACATGCTGATATAAACGAGGCGCTCCTGTCAAGACTCCATTTCATTCCTACCTCTTGGCTTTCTTCTAATAGGCTAACTTTCTGATAATTAACAAGTAACGCTAGATTACGGTTGTCAAGAGGGTCGAAAATCAAAGGGCTTTGTCCCGACGACGTAAACAACTCAGCTTTTCCGTGTTGACATGTCTTGTAAGCGCGGTTCCGTTTGTCGAGTGACATCGTAATTTGCCGCTGCATCATTCGGCATTTTTTGTTTTGGTCAATGCCATATTAGCGTGGTCAGTCACGGAAATAATTCATCGTCCAAAAATGGCTGGCCGGCAGGGGCCTTCGGAGCGGCGTAGCCGCCCATGGCTTCGCGAATGGGAGGGGCCTGCCGCGGTAGTGGTGGGAAGGATAGCCCCAACGGGGCGTACCGCACCGAAGGCCCTTGTCGGCATAACATGTCCCAAATTCTTGTGATTTCAAAAGTGGTTTTTGAAGGCACAAG
>ULWK01002886.1_pt1 | contig 9953 bp, 7 predicted proteins | sample 1960281 | NCBI WGS metagenome assembly ULWK01 (sample SAMEA4835810, study PRJEB28245) | human gut metagenome | biome: gut microbiome; material: fecal sample | place: Denmark | collected 2008 | reverse complement strand
AGCGGCTGTGACAAACGAGAAGAAAAAGCAACAGGAAGCTGAAGTTGCCGCTCAAGCCGCCCAAAAAAGAACCAACAAACTGATTCAGGATTCTATAAGTTTACTTAATAAACAGACTGTTTATTTCAAGAAAAACCCCGTTGTATATAACAGCAACATACTTGACGCTAACCGTTGGAAATACCAGTTAAACAATATCATCAATGGCAAGGTTACAAATCCTGATGAAGCAGCAGATATCGTTTCAAAATATCGTCAGTGGTTTGACGGCATGAAAACATCCGCTGTTGAAGCTGGCATAACTGGCGCAACAGCCATCGATAAGATAAAGCAGGCTATTACTAAGTTTGGCAGTTGGAACATCATGACTTTTGCCATCACCAAACTTAAGCGCGGCCTTGTTGATATCGTTAAAAATGTCAAAGAGCTTGATGCTGCGATGACGGAGTTGCAAAAAGTTACGGATGAAACATCCAACCGATACGAACGCTTTGTTAAGGACGCTGCTGCTTCCGCCAAGCAACTTGGTACTACCCTTGTCGGTATCGTAAACGCTACGAGCACATTTGCTCGACTTGGCTACAATATAGATGATGCTTCTGAATATGCAAAAATCGCAACCGTCTATAAGAATGTTGGCGACTCTATTGAGAGTATCGATGATGCTGCAAGCAGTCTTGTCTCTACGATGAAAGCATTTAAGCTTGAGAGTATTAGTGACGCTTGGGGTATTATTGATCTGTTTAACGAGGTTGGCAACTCCTTTGCGACTACATCCGGAGACATCGGCGAAGCGATGAAGCGCTCTGCCTCTGCTTTGTATGAAGCGGGCAATACGATTGAGCAGTCTGTTGGTTTGTATACTGCAGCGCAAACGATTGTACAGGATGCTGATGTAGTTGGTACGGCATTAAAGACTCTTTCTATGCGCTTGCGTGGCACAAAAACTGATCTTGAAGCCGCTGGACTTGATGTCGATGGGCTTGCATCTTCTACATCTGCGTTAAGAGGCGAGATCCTTGCCCTTACCAATGTGGATATTATGAAGAGCGCTACCGAGTTCAAGTCTACATATGAAATGTTGCAGGATTTGAGCAAGGTATGGGATAAGCTCGAAGAAACCTCTCGTGCCAGAGTTCTTGAACTCGTTGCCGGTAAGCGAATGGCTTCCACAGTTGCGGCTATTATCAATAATTTCGACATTGCTGAAGAAGTTACTGGATTGAACTATTCCGGCAGTGCCTTAAAAGAAAATGAGAAATACCTCGAAAGTATCAATGGACGCATCGATGTACTTAAAGCTTCTTATGAGGAACTTTCTCAAACCGTGCTCGATAGTGGTCTTGTTAAAGCATTTGTAGATATCGGGAATGCCGTCGTCAATGCATTTAACTGGCTTTTTAGCGCAGAAATTAGTTCTGACTCTCCGATTGGCAAATTAGGCAATATTTCAAAAAGTGTATATGAAATCAAAGATGCTATAACTTCCTTAATCCCATCCTTAGATCATGTTTCGAAGATAAAGCTGTGGGGCATCTTGCCAACAATCATTCCTGCTATTACTGCCATTTCCAATGTACTAAGCAAAGGGAATGATAACGGGTATGTACAGGTAAAAAGAGAAGGAACATCATTAAGGCTTGCTGGCACTGATCGCTGGGCGAACGAAAAGGAAGCACTATCAGAAAAAGACTACCTTGACTTCTTAGGGTTTGGAGATTATACAAAGGCTGAAAAGTATCTCAAGAAAAATAAAGATAAATTTGACGGTCTGTTTAAGGATATTCTCACATAGAAAGATAAAGTTGACAAAGAAACCAATAAACCAATAGTCAATAAAGAGACCGGGGAAGTAGAAAAGGAGTTTTCTCCCCTCTTTGAAACTGACCCTCAATTATATCAGGAGAAGATAAAACAATTTGGCGCTTATGCTGATGCGGCTGATCAAATTGCCCATAGCACTGAACAAGCAGCGGAAGCTAGTGATATGATGGGCGAAGCCGTTGTTCGAGATACCTTTAAATATAAAGCTTTTACTGTTGCTGCTAAAGCGGCCAATGTAGCTTTATCAACGCTTAAGAGTCTCGCTATCTCATTTGCTATTCAGCTCGCTATAAACGCGGTAGTTGCTCTTGTCGATGAACTTAAAAATGGCATGAGCAACGCTGTTGAACGAGTGAGCGATGCCAAATCTGCTCTCGAAAGTGTTGACGAAAAAATCTCCGATACAACAAAAGAACTTGAAGAGGCTCAGAGCAGGATTAAAGATATTCAAAGTCTTGGAAAACTGTCAATTACGGATGCATCTGATCTCCGTAATCTTCAGTTATCCAATGCTCAACTTCTTGTACAGCTTTCGTTGCTCGAAAAGGAAAAAGAGCTTAAAGAAGCTGAACTTAATGCTGGCAAGAATGCCGTTTGGAATCGTTTTCAAAATTCACGAAGAGATGGATATTACACAAGCCAAGGAGACCAGGAAAAGTTAACTCAAGAAGAATATGTTAACTACATGCGTGATCAGCTTCCTAAACAGTACGAGCGTATTGCGGCACTCAATCAACTGGCTTCCCAAAGAGATTTGACCGCCGCCGAGAAGGGCGAGCTAAAATTATTGCAGTCCGGGATTCAAAAGGCACAAACCAACCTTCTTGAAATTGCTGAAAACCTGAAGGATATTGACAGTGAGCAGTCTAACGCTGTCATTGCAATGATTGCATGGCTGACTTCCAACAGTAAAACACAGCTCGAATTGTTTAATACCTACGCTGGTTCTATATCTGAGGGAGTACAGAAATCGTTGCTTGATATGGCATCGGCTGGAACCTTAACGGAAGAAAGTCTTAAAAGGGTTGTCCCCGAGCAAACGCTCGAAGCCATGGTTGCCCTTTGCGGCTCTATTGAGAATGTTATCTATCAATATGAGAACATGGCAAATAGCGGAGCGGATGTTACTGGCTCTCTGTATGCACAGGCTCGTGAGCTTGAATCTATCAACGAAGATATGGATTCCTTGCAAAGCTCATATAAAACGCTCGTCGCGGCCATAAGCGAATATAATGCAAATGGCTACATGACTGTTGATACATTGCAGTCTTTCCTGTCCTTGTCTGACGACTATATTGAGGCTCTCACGCTTGAGAATGGACAGCTTGTTCTGAACACTGATAGTATCATCGCCTTGGCAAATGCTCGACTCGACGAAATGCTTGCGAAGAAGTGGAATCAGACTGTCGAAGTTATTGATACTCTCATTAAAGAGAAGAGTAGTACCGAAGAGACTACGGAGTCTATTCAAGATAAGACATACGCCATTGAAGATATGACGGATGCCGCTCTTGAGAATTACATTGTGGAACAGCTTGGGCTTAAGAGTAACCAAGAAATCAACAGTGAACTTCGTGCGGCTATCGACTCATTTAATATCTATAAGGCGATGATTGATTCTACTCGAAAAGGTCTTGGACGGTACACCAATACCACTCTCGGAGCCGCAGACGCAACAAAGTCTCTAACCGATACAATTAAGGATCAATACGATAAGCTACTTGATAAGGAGAAAGCCCGTATCAATGCTGCCAAAGAAGTTCTCGAGGATAGAAAGAAAGATCTTCAAGATGAACTTGATGCCCTTGAGGAGCAGTACGAAGCCGAGGATAAACTCCTCGAATTGCAAAAGGCAAAAGACCGTTATGAAGCGGCTAAGGCGAACAAGAATACTCGGCTTTATACGGCTGATAAGGGATGGCAGTGGGTATCCGATCCACAAGAACTTGAGGACGCAAAGAGTAGCCTTGATGAACTCCACAAAGAGATGGAGCGAGATGAGGCTAAGAAGGCTATTCAAGACCAAATCGACGCTATCGATGACCTAATTGATAAGTGTGACGATGCGCTGGATATTCTCGGGCAAGACTGGGATGATTACATTGAGCATTTGAATCTTGTCGCTGAGATGCAAGGTCTTACTATGGATCAGTTGGGCGATCAGGTCGAAGGATTTGTTGACCGCGCAATAGACCTCATCAGGCAGTATTCCAATGCCTTGAAAGAAGCAGCGGCAGCTGAAAGTATGCTCGGTAATGGCAATGGTAAAAAGAATGCCGGAGATAACGACAAGCCAGTAGAAAAGGATTTCTGGAAAGATACAAAGGCTGGCACAATAATCTCTGATGTAATTGCGAAAAACAAGCAGCAGGAGAATTGGTATCGTAATAATCTGCCGAATTCCATTACTAACCCATTCCCGAACGGAGTAAGTGGTGTATCGGGCACAAAGATTGCAGGTAAGATAGTAGATGATATTGCTAAGGGGAAGCGCGCTCCGCTCGCTACCGGCGCTAAGTATGTTTCATCATCCGGTATTTACAATGTCGATGACGGAAACGGCCCAGAAATCATCGCTCGTCGCGGCAGATATACTCGACTTGAAGTTGGCGATGGCGTTGTACCAGCAGATTTAACTGCTCGGTTATTTGCTCTTGCCAAATCTCCAGAGGAATACATTATGCCTAAAGTAAGCGGACTGTTTGCTACTTTGGCTGCCAATTTGATTGGCCGTCCTGGTCAGGTACAGCAATCTGCTCAACAGCCTATCTATATCGCTAAGGTAGAAGTTACTGGTGTTGAGGATGTTGATGGGTTCCTTGATGAATTAACTAAAATCGTAAATCGTAAGAGAAAGGTGTGATAATTTATGGCTTTGATTTATAAACCGCTGCGGCAATTTATGAGGCCGTGTGATACAGTAATTGACCCAAAAAACAAAGAAGAAAATGTCTTTAGTCTTACTGTCGATGGCCAAATTTGCACCGCATACCGTTTTGTAGTTTATGATCTGCGCGGTAACATCAATGATTCTCTTACGACCGGTTTGGTTGAGCTTGATACGCCGCTGTACGATGGAGACACCTTGGAGCACGAGGTGTCTCCGAATTCTTTTACCGCTGGTGAAACATATCGGTGGCAGGTGTGCCTTCTTGCTTCAAAAATGGCCGTAGAAAGTGTAGATGCAACTGAAAAGACCTACAAGGTTGCAAACCACAACCTTGTGACAGGCGATTCCATTTTCGTCTTTTCCTCTGGCTCTCTGCCTGCTGAACTGACTGCGTGGAAGCTGTATTATATACGCCGCATCGACAAAGATAATATAGCACTGTTCGAGTATATTGACGGTGCAAAGAACGATGCCGGTAGAGTGGAAGTAACTGCTCCTGCCGATGGAGCAACATTGTCTATTTATAATGGGGTTCAATCGGAACACATTGTATTTGATGTATATGACTCCCCTACCCTGTCGTTGACATCGGAAGAAATAACGGGGCATGAATACACATGGAAACCAGAGTATTCCCATCCACAAGGGGTTATGGTTAATCATTGGGAAGCATTCATTGCAGACCCAAATTCTGCAGAATCTGATATTGTCAGCAGCGGTGATGTGTATTCTTCAAAGATCGAGTGGAAATACGATGGTCTGATGAGTGGAACTACATACTGGGTATGGTTTAAAATAGTCACGAATATTGGGCAGACCTATTACTCTCCCAGAGTGCCTTTCCGGGTTGTATATTCTGATGTATCTGTAGGTATGGTACCTTCTGCTACCAATAGCGAAGACGAATCGCATATTCTTGTCCGCTGGTCTTCGCTGATAGAGAATATTGGGAAAATTACCGGTGATTACTCGTTCATTGACTATTTGGATAAACCAAACAGTGGACTTTATCTGCATGCAGGAGCTGAGCTCTCATACGAGGAGCTCAAGGTCAACGCAGAAGAAAGTTCAGTCCCAATGTTTATGTGGACTCCTCGCAGCTCTGACTTTGACGGCGTAATCATGAAGGCAGAGAACTCATTAACTACCGAAACCCTTGAGATAGGATATGATTCCACACTGCAGTGTTTCTGGTTCTCTATTAACGGTAATGAACCCCGGTATAATGCGGTACATGCCATTTATCCAAACACTTCGTATGCGATTGGCATGGCCGGAGAACAGCTTGTTGTCAATGTTGTTGGCAATGTGGAGGTGAATTGGAATGAATAATTACTTCAATACTGCCGCATCCGGCCTTGCGGTTGCTTCTTCTCATAATCCAACAGTACCAAAGATCTCGGTTTACGATAAAGTAACATTCTATGCTCAAGAAGGATGTGTACTCGATAAGATTTATGGCGTTAATCGCATTTTGACCAGAGAAGAAATCGACGAGAATAGCACACCTCAATTTTCTCCGAAGTGGGAGCCAGATGTGTACCTCATCTGCGAGTTTAACGGTGGTATTTCTGGTGGCAATGTTGAGAATATTACCTCTAAGGTTAAGAAATGGCTGTTATACAGAGGATTGCAAGGTGCTTCGAGCATGAAGCTCGTGAGTGTCTTAGAAGCGAATGAAACATTCTTCAAAGACTTCACTGCTTCCAAAACGCATAATTACCAGTATAGGTTGTTTGCACAAACGGAAAATGAAATGTCTGTTCCAATGGATACCAATGTGGTTTATTGCAATTACTTTGGTTGGTTCCTTATCGATGAGGAAAACCAGGTAGCGTATAGCTTTGGTAACAATCTTGAAGACACGACCATTTCTCAGGTCGAAGATGTTACTGAGTATTCAACCAACAAACGGTTTAGTGTTCACAGCCGTGGCAATATGGATTACCTCTCCGGCTCAGTAACTGCCGTCGTAACAGATAATTGTTCTGCGCAGATCCAAACTGTTGAACATCTTGAAGAACTTCGTAACTTCATTCTTAGTGATCGTCCAAAGATTGTGAAGGATAACAAGGGGCGGGCATTCTATGCGTTCGTCGATGGTTACACTGAAAGCGATGTGTTTAATGGAGCTGATGGTGATTTCAAATATATCACCTTCAACTTTAAGGAAATGGAAGAATTGTGAGGTGATTAACTATGCCTAAAATAGATATGCCAATTGGTGTTGGCAACAAAGACTATAGCGATGAAGCCAAGAAATTGACTGAGCTTATGTTCGATGCAGGAAGGACATCTACAGGGCAGGTTGAATATACGAGCGCCACAAGCGGAATATCCTATAGAACTGCAGATTATCCTGACAATTCCTCCATATACAACAAAGGAGATGTTGGGTTGATTTCCCTGCTTCATACATTGTATGGTGGAGAAGATGGTTGGATCATGATGGCTAAAGATATCAATGAAAAATCTGCAGTTGAAATTGTAAAATGGTAAGGAGATGTGAAATATGAGCACATTAAGCCAATACACTGGTTTCCTTTTGAGCCTCGGCAATAAGGAAATCAATCTAAATTCCGACTCATTCAAGATAATGCTTGTCGGGTCGTCTTATACTCCCGATAAATCGCACCGCTATTTGTCTGCTGTTTCTGGCGAAATTTCCGGAACAGGTTATACAAGTGGAGGTAAAGTATTGACTAACATCAGTTTTAAGGTGAACGCGGATGGTAGTACATACACATGGAAGGCGGATTCAGTCACATATGAGAATCTGACTGCCGATAACATTCGCTATGCTGTTGTTTATGATAATACGCCTTCCTCTGCTGGTCAGAAACCGCTCATAGCCTATTTTGATTTTGGCAAAAACCTGAATGTCTCTGGTGCAGATGTCACTATTGCTTGGAACGATAAGGGCATTATAACTATAACTGTGTAACGATACGGGGGTGAGTAAAGATGAATTATCTTGGCTATACCCCTCTATCTGTTCCAACTTCTCCGGCGCTGAATTATGAGTTCAGTGACATAAGGTCTGTTGAATACTCTTTGGCAGCTCATGATGCTATTGCGCAGATCAGCATTAGCATTAGTGGCTCTGATCTTGATGCACAAACTGTCCAAGTTAAAAAGAAGGGAATAGCGTATCATCCCGATAGCATCCTATTCCCCATCGAGTATCCCGGTCTCGCGCATGCCATTCTATTTGAATCCTCGTTCATTCAATATCAAGAAAGCATTTTTGAGCCATATAATGAACGCATATCGTATAATCCTTCTCAGATTGAGTATGTTGCTTTAGACAGTGACTCCAATGCAAAAGTCAAATTCTACGCAGACAGGATAAGATACTTTGCGGGTACAAATAAAGGTGTTTATATCCTCGTTGATCGAGAACCTACCTTTGAAGAGTATATGGCTTCTATTAACGCCAAAGTAAGAATGCCTTGCTACAAAATCGAGCTTTTAAGGTGGGACGAATCTGTAATTACAAGCATCGAGCAGTATGTGGTGAATAACAGCGGCTCAGTAGATATCACGAATGAAGAAGGTGTGCGAAGAACCTGCAGCTTTAAGTTGCACAATGTAGGTAACTTTGCCTTGGATGTAGCAAAAGCGCTGACGATCTGCAGTAAGTTCAGAGTGTCTCTTGGTGAATATATTGATGGTCTGCCGATTTACTTTACCAATGGTGTGTTTTTGTTTAACGACCCGTCCATTGTTGGTGGATTGTCCCAGCGTGAGATCAGTGTTTCTGGCACCGATAAGTGGGCTATGTTGAATGGTCAATGTGGCGGTATTATTGAAGGAACCTATATTGTCAAGGCTGGTTCTACGGTTGGTGATGCCATACGAAGAACGCTTAATCTTGATATTGTCAATGACCCCATTGAGCCTAATATTGATCCTCAACTTGAAAACGAAGTCGTGACATATGACATCTCGAAATCCGCTGGCAGTACGGTAGCCGATATCTTCCTTGATATCGCGCTCAATGTGAACGCCACCTGCTATTATGATGCGAATGGACGATTTACGCTTCGCAAGATAGAAGACAGCCGGTTCCTTTGCGTAGCGCATTCTTTTGACGCTTCCGATTTCAATTATCAATCTTCAACTAAGAAGCTTGCCTATAGCGGCATCTACAATTCTGTTCTGGTAATTGGTGAAAATATTAAGGACACCAAGACAGAAATCCGTTTTGAGTTGAAAAATGAAGATCCGACTGATCCGCATTCCATTCAGAATTCAGGTGTTAAAAAGGTTTACAAGGTTAATGACTATTTGAACGGTATTGATACCGAGCAGAAAGCCATTGAGCGAGCGTATTACGAACTGGATCTCATTAGGAAGAACTATTCGTCCATAAACATAAACTGCGCTACACTACTTCATTTGAATGAGAACGATGTAATTGTTCTCGAAGACCCGACTGTTGGTGAGAATGCCACGGCGAGATATATCATTAACTCCATATCTCGTCCTATTGGGACAGACATTGGCTCAACGATGAGCGTATCGAGGATCTATATGTGAGGTGATAGACATGACAAAGGATAATTTGGAACGCCTTACTTCCCTTTTCGATGCTAATGCCGAAAGAACCGTTAAAGATCTTCTTGAGTCTCTCGGTGTAATTGTTCGGAAGCGTGGAGTAGTGGCTGAGATTGATTCGGGCAAAAACATGGCAAGCGTTTATTTCGATGGAACTTCAGAGAAGAGCTGTATGTATGCAAATCGTACTGGGGAAAGTCTAAGCGTCGGTGATATTGTGTATATCTTTTGCCAATATAATAAGGACGCTCAAGGTTAGATAATTGTAAAGGGGTGATAATATGGCTTCAAGCATTGTTTCAAAATTAAATTTGCCCAATGCTCCTGGTGGGCAAAATAAAAACAACCTCGTTTCAGAATATGACGAGTATGTTAAGCTTTATAAAAACTGGAACCGTACTACTACAGGGCAGTGGACTATTGGGCCTCTTGCCTCCAGTGGTAACACATATACCACTAAGGATTATCCGGAAGATGCCGATGTTTATAATCGCGGGCAGGAAGGAATGATTTCTCTCCTGTACAAATATGTGCTGAAGAATTATCTCATAGACGCTGATGCTCTCAAAGAGCTTTCCAGCGCCACAAATTCCGCCGTAGAAACAGCGGAAGATGCGGCATCCTCTGTTCGAGATGTTCTTTCTTCCATTGGGGCGATGGGTATTGTCTATGATGTTTT
>ULWK01045100.1_pt1 | contig 10054 bp, 8 predicted proteins | sample 1960281 | NCBI WGS metagenome assembly ULWK01 (sample SAMEA4835810, study PRJEB28245) | human gut metagenome | biome: gut microbiome; material: fecal sample | place: Denmark | collected 2008 | reverse complement strand
GGAACCGAGCCGCCGCGAGTATCTGACAATAGATGAGTTGAAGACGTTGATAAATACCGAGTGCCGGCACGAAATCGTCAAGCGGGCTTTTCTTTTCAGCTGCTTGTGTGGCCTGCGCGTCAGCGATATTCGCAAGTTGAAGTGGTGCGACTTGCAACGGAGCGGAGGGCGCGTCCGTATCGAAATCACGATGCAGAAAACCAAAGAACCGCTTTACCTGCCGATTTCGGACGAAGCGTTGAAATGGCTGCCGGAGCGCGGCGAGGCGAACGACAGCGATTTTATCTTTCCGTTGACGCACGAAAGAACGGTAAACGACACGCTGCAACATTGGGCGAAAGTCGCCGGAATAACCAAACACATTTCGTTTCAATCCATGGAATATACGGATCATCAACAACCAAAAGTGTTAATCCCAGCGATATAATTGCAGGAATACTTATCCAAAATGGATTTATAATAGTGTCAGAGATCAAGTCCGAACTTGCAAAAGAAACGGTAATCGTAAATTATGGTGAAAGCGGAAGGCGGAATCGCAGATTCGGTTACACGATAGAGGTAACAATTCAATTCATATCGGCAGATACGAACCAAATGATATGCTCTTGTACCGCAGAAGGACAGGGATCAACCGAAGCGGATGATATTCGTCAGGCAATTAAACGAGCATTAGACGGTTTATTTGCAGAACTTCGTTAACTCCTACCAGATTTATAAAAAGGATAGAGAAGCGACGAAAAATCAAATATAAATTATTCAAATATAAAGTATAATTCTTATTGATGATGCCTATGAACAAAAGGACGAGCGCTTACTGCGAGCTTTGGACAAAGAAATGATGGCAGGAATCAACGAATATCCGTTGGAATATCGTCGTATGATCTATAAACGTATTGAGGCAGCGACCGGAGAAAGTGCCGAAAAGATCGAGAAGGCTTATTTCAAGAAGTTGGAAAAGATTCTCAAACGCGGGGTAATAAAGGATAGAGAAGAATATGAGTTGGTGCATAGTCGCATCGACGAATTGGTCCATAATACACCAGAAGACGACCCAGCCCGAAAAGACCTCCCGGAGTTGGAACGGATCTTTATGAATTATGCCATTGGAGAATAGCCAAATCGAATCGCCCGTAATGCTACGGGCGATTTTTTATATCGATATTTTTGTTTGTAATTTGTCTGATCCAAGAAATTCGTATTACGTTGAATAAGGAGGCTGTGCGTCCGACGGGTTTTATTTGGCTGATTGTCCTGTGGTTGTATGTGGTGGCTGACACAGCCGCAGCCGCAACCTTTGTTGCTGTCGCCCGGTTTTGGATAACCGGCTCTGTTTCCGGAGATATTCGGCGGCGTATTTGCCTTATTCGGTCCTATGGGAGTTTTGCATAGAATTTGTGGAATTTATAAAAATGTGTAACGATAATCGGATGATTATGAAAACAAAAAATGTATTGCTGGGTATGGCTGCGGTTTGCGGCTGCGCTTTTCAGGCGATCGCTTGTACCGGCATCGCGCTTACGGCTGCGGATGGCAGCTATGTACAATCCCGCACTATCGAATGGGCGCGTGGCGTCTTGCAGAGCGAGTATGTCGTCATCCCACGAGGTCAGCGTCTGCGATCTTTTACTCCTTCCGGAGCTGATGGCATGGTTTTCACATCCAAATACGGCGTGGTGGGATTGGCCGTCGTGCAGAAAGAGTTCATCGCCGAAGGAATCAACGAAGCGGGACTGTCGGCCGGACTTTTCTTCTTTCCGCAGTACGGAGGCTATGAACAGTACGATCCGGCGCAGAGCGACCGCACGCTGGCCGATCTGCAACTCGTGGCCTGGATACTGACGCAGTTCTCGACCATCGACCAGGTGAAAGCGGCCATCGCTTCGGTTCGGGTCGTCGGACTGGAGCCCTCGTCGGTCGTGCATTGGCGTATCGGAGAGCCTTCCGGACGGCAGGTGGTGCTGGAAATCGTCGGCGGGGTGCCGCATTTCTACGAGAACGAAGTCGGCGTACTCACCAATGCCCCCGGTTTCGAGTGGCAGCTCACCAATCTGAACAACTATGTGAACCTTTATCCCGGTGACGCTCCTGCCCGGCGGTTGAGCGGCATCACGCTGCGTCCTATCGGCGGCAATTCCGGATTTCTCGGTCTTCCGGGCGACGCCACGCCGCCGTCGCGCTTCGTGAGAGCGGCTTTTTATCGGGCGACGGCTCCGCAGCGTGCTACCGGATTCGAAACCGTGCAGCAATGTTTTCACCTGCTCAACAATTTCGATGTGCCCATCGGCATCGAGCATCCCGAAGGGGAGTGTCCGGACATCCCGAGCGCTACGCAGTGGACTTCGGCCATCGATCTGACCAATCGCCGGGTCTATTACAAAACGGCCTATAACAATACGATCCGCTGCATAGACCTTGCGCAGATCGACTTCGGTAAAAGCTCCTACCAGTCCCATCCGTTGGACCGGATCCAGGAACAGCCCGTGGAAATGGTCGTCCTTCCGGAGTAGGTTCGGTTACACTTCGAGCATCTCTTCGACGCTGTCTTCGTCGGTATCGCCCAGACTGAACTCCTTGTCGGCGAAGAGGTCGGCAAGGCCCGTGATTTGTTTGAGCCGCAGCAGTTCGTCGCGGTCCATACCGATATGACGCATGATCCACTGGTCGGACATGTTCGCCCGGGTCAGTTCGGCGACGATTTCGCTCATCAGTTCGACGTTGTGCGTGCCGCGTGCCCGGTTGTGGCGGATGGTCGAGGCCATGCGGTTCGAGAGATCCTTTTCGATCACGGCGACGGGGAGCAGGCCCCGTTCGCGTTCGTAGATCCGCTTCGAGGTTTTGAGGACCAGGTAGCGGTGATAGCCGTCCACGAGTTCGTAGCGGTCCCGCTCCGCATCGTAGTAGCAGACGCACGGCATCGTGTAGCCGTCTTCCCAGATCGACAGTTCGAGCAGCTTCATTTCGGGCGGCGCAACCACGTTGGGATTGTAGCTGTTCGCCACGACCTTCTCTACCGGCACGGCGCGGACGTTATAGACCGGGCTCCGGTAGGCGCTCTTCGTTTGAGATTCAGAGTAACGATTCATATTTTTCCATGATTTTCTTGCGGCGCTGCGTTTCGTTCTTGTTCGGCGCGAAGCCCATGTATTTGCAGGCGTGGTCGTTTTTCAAAATACAGATACAGATGCGCTTGAAGGTAGGCAGATGGCTGAATTCGGGCAGGCTTATGTCGTCGAGGTACTCCATACGTACCGGCCGCTTGTCCGTGCGATAGGCGCTGCGGTCGCCGACTTCGATCCGAATGCCGGCCTTTTGCAGCTTCGTGATGGTTTCGTCGGAGAGGCATCCGCCCTTGTCGCGCCAGAAGCGGATGCTTACGGAGAGTTTTTCCAGATAATTGCGTCGTATCGGTTCCGGAAGGGTCGAGAGCAGGAAATGCATGTAGCTCTCCCAGGTCATTCCTTGCGGCAAATGAACCGACTGCCAGCCTGCGGCGGTTGTCCGACCGTACAGCGCTGCGAAATTGGCTCCGTTTACCCGGCCCACCATACGGCCCCATGTGTTCGGATCGATGGCTTTGTAGAGATGCAGGCTTGCGATGGCCGGCGAGATGAAGGGACTGGCGACACGCTGGCTGTCCAGCGGTACGCCTGCGCGGTAAAACAGGTCGTACAGCCGGTTGTACGACCACCCGAACCGTCCGTTCGCCGTCCATACGTCGGTTGTCAGCCAGTCGTAAAGCGGATAGGCGTTGCAGATGCCGCTGCCGACCCATTGGCGGATCCATCGTTTGCCGGCGAACCGGTAGTGGTTGCGGTCGCTGTAAATCGTGCGCCAGCGGTTGAAGCTCTCCTGCGTGCGGATGCCGATCAGACAGCAGGTGCGCTTCGCACCGCTGCGTCTGTGGAGCCACTCGGCGAAACGGTTCTGAAACTCGTAGTCCCACATTTCGTCGGTGAAGAACGGAAAATCGTGCTGTGTCAGGCTTCCTTCCGGCATTTCCCGTACCCAAATGTCCCGCATGGAGCCGTCCCACGGCCGCCAGTATTGCTGGAACATCGAAGTACAGGTCTGTACTTTGAACGGGATGCAGACCCGATAGACGTCGAGAATATCGGCGTTCGCGGCCAGCGTCCGGTTCACGTAGTCGAGCGTATCGCGGTACTGGATTTCGTAATCCATATGGAACACTCCGATTCGGCGTTGCAATCCGTGTTGCCGGATGTAGTCGATGCAGAGGTTGAGCAGCACACCGCTGTCCTTGCCGCCGGAAAAGGAGACGTAGATATTGTCGAAAAGGTCGAAAACCGTTTTCAACCGTTGTTGTGTCCGCTCATAAACATTCATGCCTGCCGGTTTTTACTGTACTCCATCGTTACGTACTGCGTCCACTCTTTCATCGGGACGAACCCTTCGGAGCGGAATATCTCCGCATGGCGGATCAGCGTCATGGAGCGTATCGTATAGTCGCGGCGGTAATATTGGATTATTTCGCGTAAGAAGCGCGACAACAGCTGCGGGTCGTCTCCCGAAACGTAGTAGTTGTTGATCTTGGCCACACCGCCGTCGGTGATCTCTACGGGTATGAACCCGAAGACGGTTTCGCCCTCCCAGGCCACGAACCAGGTATGCGAGCGCGAAGTCCAGAACGGGTAATTGTTGTTCTGGCGCAGTACGCTGCGCCGCATGACCAACGGTGCGACGAGCGCGTAAAGGCGAGGCGAAGTTCCGTCCAGTTTCTCGATTCTCATATCCGAAAGGCTCTAAAGTGACCGAATGTTGTATTTTTGGATCCGAATGTGTTAAAAATACATCCTGTCCTTACAAATATAGTGAATAACGGTCGTTTTCTCAAATTTTTGGGTCTGTGCGATAATTGATATTTTACTATTTTATTCTTGATTATATATCCTGGTGCACCGATCGGCTCCGATCGGTATGCCTTGACTTTTCTCTTCGAATCCTTTTTCGAAGAGGAGGGGATGGGGCACGTTGAATAATGTGCAGAGTACCGGACTATCGCCGAAATAAGCAAGAAAACGATCGTGGTATATCTATTATGGCGGATTTTTTCTGCACCTAAGACTGTTTTGTATTTGGGAATATTAGCTTCGATTTATGAACCGTGCCGATCACTTCGGTTGAAGCGATATTCGTTTGATGGGTGTGGATAATGGACTATTGTTCCGCAGACAGGAAGCGACTTGCCGAGCTCTGTAGTTCGTGACGGGATGATCCGCCGGTAGACTTTCGTAGGACAAGTTTTCGCCGCTTTCGTCACCGAAAAGAGGGTCTTTGTCCGTCTCTTCGAAGAGTCTTTTTCCTTTTTGTTGTAAACATAAAAGATTATTTAGACGAATCGATGTATTCCGCCCGTGATATATTTACAATGAGTCTGTTACTTGCGGACTTTGATCGTGCCGCTCTCCGTGTCGAAGGTGACGAACGAATTGCTGAACAGCCGTTCGATGTAGCCGCTGCACGCCATATCCGGGGTCGGAAGGTAGCGCAGCACGGGTGGGTCGATCAGGGCGATCGAGTCGCAGAGCGAAAGGGCGATGTCCAGTTCGTGCGTCGAGAAGAGGATGCACTTGCGGTGGTCGTGTGCCAGCCGTCGCAGCAGCGTGCAGAGTTCGTAACGGTTCGGCAGGTCGAGGAACGAGGTCGGTTCGTCGAGCAGGATGATCGGGGTGTCCTGGGCCAGGGCCCGGGCGATCATTACCCGCTGGCATTCGCCGTCGGACATGCGGTCCATCGTTTTTCCGGCGAAAGCTGCCATGCCGACTAGTTCCAGCGAGCGTTCCACGATGGCTTTGTCCTGTTCCTGTACGCGTCCGATCCAGTTGGTGTAGGGGGCTCGTCCGAGGGCTACGACATCTTCGCACCGTAGGTTGGGAATGCGGACCCGTTCCGTGGTGACGAAGCTGACGGTGGTGGCCAGTTGCTGGGGTGAGAGCGTTTCCAGAGAGTGTCCGTCGAGCCGGATTTCGCCCCCCAGCCGTTCGCCGAGGCCGGCGATAGCCCGCAGCAGGGTCGATTTTCCCGTACCGTTGCGGCCTACGAGGGCGACCAGTTCCCCGGCGGGAATCGTCGCCGAGGCGTGTTGCAGCAGAATGCGGTGGCCGTAACCGATAGTAAGGTCGTTCAGTCGGATCATACGATGCTTTTGTTACGGATGACGACCCAGATGACGATGGGGATGCCCAATAGCGCCGTGATCGTGTTGATGGGGAAGGTGAGGAGTTTGGCCAGCACGTCGCAAAGGAGCATCACCACGATGCCCGTAAGGATCGAGGCCGGGACCAGAATCCGATGGTCGGCATCGGCGAAGAGAATGCGGGCGACGTGCGGGACGGCCAGGCCGATGAATCCGATCGGGCCGCAGAAAGCGGTGACCGTACCGGCCAGCAGGGTGGTGGAGAGGAAGATCAACTGCCGCGAACGGCGGATGTCGAGTCCCATCGTGCGGGCGTAGTTTTCGCCCAGCAGGAGCAGGTTCAGAGGTTTGATGACCGCGACGGCCAGCACGAGTCCGAGAACGACGGCAGGAAGCAGCAGACCGAGCTGTCCGAGCGTAACGTCGCCGAGCGATCCCATCGTCCAGACGACGAAAGATTTGAGGGCGGCTTCGTTGCTCAGGTATTGCAGGATCTGCACGACGGCTCCGACACCCGACGAAAACATCATGCCCAGGATGAGAATGACCATGATGTCTTTGATTCGGCGGCTGACCGCAGCGATCAGCATCCGGATCAGCGCCGAGCCGATCCAGGCAGCGCCCGCAATGCCGAGGGTGGAGATTAGCGGGTGTCCCGTGAGGCCCAGAAGCGGAGCGCCCAGCAGGAAGATCGCTACGCCGAGGCTCGCGCCGGAGCTGATGCCCAGCACGTATGGTCCGGCCAGCGGATTGCGGAAGAGGGTCTGCATTTGCAGGCCGCTCACGGCGAGGGCGGCGCCGGCCAGCAGAGCGACTACGGCTTTCAGCAGGCGGATGTTCAGGATAATCTTCGTTGTGACGGGGTCGTTTCCGCTGCCCGTCAGTGCGGCGAGGACTTCGCGGATCGGGATGGGTACGGCTCCGACCGAGAGATCGACGACGAAAAGTACCGCCGCCAGAACTCCGAACAGGAGAAAGAGGATGCGCTGCCGTCGTTGCATCGGTTTAGTTCAGTTTTCGGTAATAGGTCGGTTCGGCATCCGTCAATTCCGGGTGGAAGATGCGGATCAGATCTTGCAGAATCAGGTCCGGGTGTATGACGCCCGATTCCCAGTAGTCGTTGCCGCCCGAGGGGTTGGTGCGCCGGTTGTTGTTATAGACCCTCCCTTCCCGCACGGGGCGCGTATCCATGAATTTGGGGACGATCTCCGCTAGTTCCTTGAGCGATGCGGCGGAGCCGACGTTGATCCAGCAGTCGGACATTTCGGCCAGCCGGTATGCCTCCTCCGTGTCGATGGGGCGCGACTGATTGCCCGTGTCCTGGGTATAGACGTATTGTCCTCCTGCGTCGGCGATCAGCCGGGCGACATAGCTCGAAGGCGGAGCCATCAGCCAGGAGTCGCCGTAGGGAGTGTTCAGCATGACGACGGGTTTTCGTTCGGCTTTCGCCGCGAGGGTTTTCAGGCTGTCGTAACGGAGGGGTATTTCGCGGAACACCTCTTCGCCCCGTTCGCGCATTCCGGCGATTTCCGCTACGGCCACGAGCCATTCGGCCTTGCCCAGCGGCGACTGTTCGAGGTACTCGCCCATATAGGCGTAGGGAATACCCAGTTCGCGGAGCTTGGGTTCCATGGCGCTGGCGCCGCTGACGCCGAACAGCAGCACGATGTCCGGGGAGAGCGAAAGCAGCCGCTCGTAGTTCATGTTGCCGTCGTAGCCCACGTCGCCGATCTGTTCCTTGTGCGAGGCGACGTAGGGGTTGCTGATGTAGTCGATGCCCGATACGCCGACTACCCGCTGCGGTTCGCCCAGGGCGTCGAGCATGGCGATGTAGGTCGAGGACATGCAGACGATGCGCCGGGCGTCGCCGTCGAGTACCTGTCCCGGAAAATCCGCCGGAGCCTGTTCGCCGTTGCGGGCGATGAAGAGCTGCGTTTCCTCGCCTTCGGCTCCCTGCCACGGGGCGTATGTCTTCAGTATCGTGCTTTTCATCCCTTCCGCTCCGAAAATTTCGAAGCCCGAGGAGTAGGCGGGGGCGTAGAGGCTGATGTCGAAATCCCCGAGCGAGGCGGCGGATCGGGGATGGCAGGCGGTTGCGGCCGCGAGGATCGCCGACAACAGGATATAAAGTAGTTTTTTCATTGTCAGAGTTTCGTTTTCAGCCCGGTCGGAGTTTCGAGGGGCGGTGCAAAGTTACTGTTTTTTATTCCGTTTTCCCCATTTAGGGCGGATGTCGAGGAAAATCTCGTAGTTCAGCCGGGGCATCGGGCGCGAAAGCACCGACTGATACTCTTCGTTGAAGAGGTTGTTGATGACTCCTTTAAGCGAGAGGTCGGCCCAGCGGAACGAGAAGGCTTTTTCGAGCGAAATGTCGCTCATGAAGTAAGGCTTCACACGTCCGATCTTGGTCTTCATATCGTTGTCCGAGGTGGTGAAACGCTCGCTGTAATAGCACCATTTGTAGGTGAACCGCCACGAGCGATAGGTCAGGTGCCCCGTTACCGAAGCCGAAAATTCGGGGATGTAAACGAGCTGTTTGCCGATCGCCTTGTCGTACCAGTCCACCGGGTCGCCGTGGTTGATCGAGGGGGTCCACGAGAAGTTGCCGTCGGCGCTCAACTGCCAGTCTTTGGCCAACTGTACGTCCAGCCCCGCTTTCACCTCCACGCCGTAGGCATGCACCTCCTTGACGTTTTTGGGTGTCCAGAATCCTTTGGCCGTAGGCAGCCAGACGATCCAGTTGTCGATGTAGGAGTCGAACCAGGTGGCTTCGCCCCGCAGGGTGTAAACTCCGTCGCGGCCCGTAGCGAACGACAGACCGGCGTCGTAGGTGAAGCCGTGCTCCTTTTTCAGGTCGGGGTTGCCGCCCGGCAGGAAGTAGAGGTCGTTCAGCGACGGGAAGCGGTAGTTGCGCGAAATGGAGGCCTTGGCGACGAGGTTGCCGCGTTTCGAGATCAGATAGTCGGTGAAGAAGGCCGGAATGATCGGTGTCCACTCCGAGCCGAACATCTCTTCGCGCAGGCCTATCGAAAGGCCCAGGCGCTCGGTGGGGCGGTAGCGGATCGACACGTATCCCGACAGTTCGATGCGTCCTTTGTCATAACCGACGGGCACTTTGGTTTTGTTGCCGTTGGGATCGGTCGGCTGCTGGTTGTCCATCGGGATGATGTTTTTGTCGATGCTTCGTACTAGGTGCTGGTGTGCCGAAACGGTTGCCGTGAAAAGCCACTTCTCCCCGAGGTAGTATTCCCCGTCCACCTGGCCGAAGAAGGTGTTGATCGTGCTGCGCGAGCGGATCATCTTCTCCATTTTCCCGTTGCCGAGCTCCCGTTCGTAGTCGTAGGCCATCCAGGTATGGATATAACCGGCTTTGACGCCTACTTTCCACTTTTCGCGCAGGTGATCCCACGAAAGGATGCTGCGCAGGGTTTGTTCGCGCTGTTGGTTCAGGTAGTCGTCGTTCTCCTTGTGATCGACCGACAGCATCGGAAGTCCCCGCTTCGAATTGACATACCAGGCCTGCAATCCGAAACGGTCGCCGTGCCCGGTATTGTAATAGACCTCCTGCAACGCGTGGAAATCGTGGTATGCACCGCTTTTGTTGCGTTCGATCGGGTAGTAGGAGCCGATGATGTTATGGTCGTCGTCCAGGATAAGCACGTTTTTATCGTAGTTTCTGTACTTGAAGTCGTTCGGCGAGGAGGAATAGACGACGCGTGTCGAAGTTTGCCAGCGGTCGTTGCCGTAGGTGAGGCGCAGAAACTCGTCGAAAGTCGAAAACGAGCCGACACCCTGCGTGTATTGCAGGTTGAAGCCGTCCGCGTCAGCAGGGCGCGTGGAGAGCTTGACTGCTCCGCCCAGGCCGCCGCCCGCCTCATTGACCGAAGAGGTGCCGTGCAG
>ULWK01021552.1_pt1 | contig 10095 bp, 10 predicted proteins | sample 1960281 | NCBI WGS metagenome assembly ULWK01 (sample SAMEA4835810, study PRJEB28245) | human gut metagenome | biome: gut microbiome; material: fecal sample | place: Denmark | collected 2008 | reverse complement strand
TGCCGCCAAAACGGCAGGCGATGCGGCAACTAAGGTTATCGAGGAGGGCGTAGCCGAGAAATTGACGGAGATGCAAAACATCCAGAAGGACGTCTCGACCAAAGCCCAGACAGCCGAAACGGCGGCAAAAAATGCGGGCACCGCCAAAACTGCGGCGCAAAACGCGCAGAATGCTGCCGAGAAGAGCGCGGGCAACGCAGCCAACAGCGAATCGGCGGCCAAGACCTCTGCGGAGCAGGCTGCCGCCGCCCGCGATACGGCGCAGGAACTGGCTGGCCGCGTGACAGTGGACGACACGCTGAGCGATGCCAGCGCCAGCCCTGTCCAGAATAAGGTGATCTTCGCGGCACTTGCCAAAAAGCAGGATGTGCAGCGCGTCACTTTCGTAATCAACGACACTGACGGCGGCTTGGATGCCGTCGTGGCCGACTAATTTAAACACCGTTTAAAGGAGTTTTTATCATGGCAGAAACTGTTAATCTTCCCCGCGACAGCACGCTGCGGGAACTCGTGGCCGTGCAGAAAGCCAGCATCATTGCCAGCGGAAACACGGCGGCCATTGACCGCCTTTATGGCAGCCTTGTTCGCGCGGCCAAAAGCGTTGAGGAAGTCAACACACTCTTCGTGGACTGGTGGAACATCTGCTGGAAGGAGGGCGTGACGACGCGCAATGAACTGTGCGAGCGCTGGTTCGGCACGGTGCTGGACGACAACCGCGTGCATGGCACGAAAGAACCTCTGTTTGCTACCAGTCAGAGCGCCATCGGCGAGGCAACCGATGACAGCGTCGGACTTGTCTGCACGCCCAGCACCGAGGCTGCGGCCAACCGTGACGACTTCGCCAAACTGCCGCAGTTCTGGGCACTGGAAGTCGCCGCCGAGAAAAATGCGGACGGCACGCACACGATCTATGCTGTCGAGTTCATCGATAGCTATGACGATGTGCGCCGGAGCAAGCACCTGTGCTGGGTGCTGCAGAAGAACACCTACACGAAAGAATGGGATGAGGGCGGTTACCGCTATTTCAAAATGCGCTGCCATCCCAGTACCGGGTATGAAACATGGCCGCAGGGCACGGATAAAAACGGCACTGTTTACGGCTACATTGCAAACCCGAAGTATGCTGCCGGATTTGACAGCGACGGCCTCATCGGCTGCGGCAGTGGCCGCCCGCCCATCAACTATTCCAGCCACAGCGACAATGTGGGTCTGTGGCGCAAGCGCGGCGCACAGTATGCGGGCGCATCCGGCAGACTGCTCAAATGGCAACTTGCCATGATCCGGCTGAAATACGCCCGCAAGGGCAACAGCGGTACGATTGAGGGCTGCACCGGGTACAATTATCAGTATACTGCGGCTGCCGGAGAATCCGGCGTGAAGCGTGTCCTGCTGACGGCAGCGCAGGCGGCCAACCTGTTTGTCGGGTCGAGCGTCATTATCGGCGATAAGGGTACAGGCACGAGCGCGGATCGCGGCGTTGCCAGCATGTACAAGCTGGCGAAAAACAAACGCATTGCCAGTATCACGGATGTCACCATCGGCGGCACAGCCTACAAGGCGGTCAACATCGAGACGGACACCGCCTTTGACACCGAAGCGGGCGTCACCTACATCTCCACGATGCCCTATTGGAGCGGCTGGAACGATACTGTGCAGGGCTATGATGGCAGCCGATACAGCCCGACAAGTGGCAAGGAACCGGGCCTTATCCAGCGCACGGAGTTCCAAAATGGCTCGTATCTGATCCTCGCGGATGAGTTCATGCAGTGGGGCAAAGATGCTGACGGAAATTATACCCTTGACCTGTATACCTGCCACGACCAGAGCAAGGTCACGACAGGCTCTATCACGGCAGACTACACGAAGCAGGAGGACTTGACGCTGACTTTTGCCGCCAGTGAAAAAGACGGCTGGCGGTATATCGAGGATACCGCTGTAAGCAAGGATAAAGGCGTTCTGTGGCCTGCTAAAGTATCTACTACGGCAGGCAGTGGAACAGGTGTTAAGGCAGGCTTTTATGTTGGGCTTGCAACCTCCGGCGTGCGGGCCTCGTGGCGTTGCTGCCACCTTTATTACTGTGGCGTTGCCTCGCTCGCGGCGGCTGATTCTGGCGCTACAACGGGCCATTGGGGTTGGCATGGCTCGGCTGGCGTGGCTGATTTGGCTGGGTGACGCAGGGTGAATTGCCTCGGCTCGACGAGGCAAGAGGGGCGCAGCCCCTTTATTAACCCGGCGTAGCCGGGTCGCACGATTTTTATTTTTTTGTATTTCCTCTTTTGATTTTCTGGTTTTCTTGTTATAATGCTTTTGGGTTATGCGGTGTTTCCGTTAGCGTTTTCGTTCTGAGTTCCTCGCGCCCCTTTGTAGTGGGTGGCGCGGCGTGCGGGCCTCGTGGCGTTGCTGCAACCTTAATAACAATGGCAATGCCTCGCTCGCGGCGGCTAATTCTAACAATACAACGGGCAATAGGAATTGGAATGGCTCGGCTGGCGTGGCTGATTTGTCGATTACACCATACATTATATACTGCACCGTATAATCCGCCCATATCGGGAAAATTGTGTTTGAAACCAGCGGGGGCTAGTAGCGAGAGCGGACGCCGCCGACAACACAAATCAAAGGAGGATTTACTGGTGAAAACGTACTGCAAGCCAGCAGAGGTGAACATCGAAAACCTTGATTTTATCAAGGAGCAGGTGCATCTGTGCTTCACTGGCAAGCGGTCAAAGAGAAGATTCCAAAATTTATTAGTATCTACCGGGAAAATCACGCGGGCCGAACTGCGTGAAGAAATCCGAAATTGTACTTGCAACAAAAGCCTAACGGCCATTGACGCCGTGGCCGAGCAGGCTCATGCCGACATTCTGGCGCGCAGCGTTTCGTTTGAGCCTGTGCGTCAGTTCCAACTGCGGGAAAACGGGAAGCTGCGCAACATCTGCGAGGAAAGTCCGTGGCAGCAGATTTTTGAATATATTGCAAAGGGAGCGCTCGACCCGCTCTTCCGCGCAAAGCTGCTGCCGATCCAGTATGGAAGTCTGCCCGGAAAGGGACAGATTGCCGGGAAGCGGCAGAACGAACGCATCCTACGCCGGATGCTCCATAACAAGACCGATGCCGCAAAATGCGACGTTAAAAAGGCTTATCCTTCCACGACAGTCGAATGCGTTATGAATCTTCTGCGCCGCGACATCGGAAAGAATAAGCCCTTGCTGTGGCTTGTGGAGGCCGTCATGGCAAACTACCCGGACGGTGTTCTGCTAATTGGCGGGTATCTGCCTTGCTGGCTGTTCAATTATGTTATGAGTTATGTGCTGCGGTACATCCTCTCCCATCGCAAGGTGCGGCGTGGGAAGTCGTTCAAGATGATCCTTGCCATCTGCTGCTATGCCGACGACATCACTGTGTATGGGCGCATATCCAACCTTACAAAAGTGATGAAGGACACCACCAGATGGGCAAAGGAGACGCTGGGGCTGACAATCAAGAGTGCGTGGGATATTATCCACTTTGCGTCCTTTGATGCCGAGCGCCAACAGAACAAGCGCCGCAAGGCTGGCAGCCATCAGCGCACGCCGGGTCTTGATATGATGGGCTATGTGGTACGCCGCACTTATACCATCATCCGAGGCCGCAACTTTGTCAAACTGCGGCGGGCAATCCTGCGTGCCCAGCGCGATCTGGATGCTTTGGGGTATGTGCCGTGGTGGAGAGCACAGCGCATTATGAGTCAGTGGGGCGAAATCAAGCACAGCGACAGCCGTGGCTTTTGCCAGAAGTACAACGTCTATAAAATTATCCGCGCCGCGAAACGTTCTGTATCGTGGCATAGTAAACAGTTACTGTTAAAGGAGCAAACGCATGGAGCAGTATGTTAAAAAGCCCGCTGCCGTGCAGGTGTTCGCACTGAATGGCGCGACGGACATTATCCTGCGCAAGGATATTGCGTCCGAGAAAATCACCGACGAAGAGGGCAACAAGCAGACGGTCTGGAACTGCGATGAGCGCCAGATTCGCGTTGCGTTCGCAGTCACCGAGGAAGAAGTCACGGCGGACTTCGATTCGTGGTGGGACTATCAGCCGCCGCGCGAGGCTGAGCCTGTGACTGCCTCTGACCGTCTGGATGCCCTTGAGGCAGCCGTTTATGATTTGGCGGAGGTGGTATACAATGGCTAAATTTTACGCGACACAAATCCGCATGGGCCGCACGACGCTGGAACAAGTTCCTGCCGTCTGGCGGGAAAAAACGGCGGCTTTGCTGTAAATCATGTATCCGCGAGCACCCTGCAAGGGGTGCTCTTTTCTTTGCACAAAAATGAGGTACACTCTATGGGAAAAAGCATTTTTGATGGCCGCGTGCAGATCAAGTACAGCTATGGCTGCTACGGCATGACACGCGGCGGCGGAAAGACATGGCACGGCGGCATGGACATCGTGGGCGTCGACAGCGACATTATCCTCATGCCGTACTATGAGATGCCCGACGGCACGCAGAAGCCCATCAAAGGCCGTGTGACGCGGGCGCGTATCGTGACCGACCATTCCGACAGAACGTGGGAGTGGGGGTATTATGTTTGTGTCCAGCTTGATGCCGACCAGACCCCCGATGCGGTCAATTTCATGTACTTCTGCCATTGCTCCCGCTTGCTTGTCGATGTCGGTGATCGCGTCATCAGCGGCCAGCAGCTTGCCATCATGGGCGAGACAGGCAATGCAGAGGGCACGCACCCGCACTGTCATTTTGAAGTACGAGCCACGGCCAGCGGCAAGGGGCTTGACCCTACGGCCTATGCAGCTATCCCCAACAAGGCAGGCATCTATGGCGCTGCTCCGGCAGCGGACAAGCCTGCCGAAATCCCTGCCAACAGCGAAAAAGCTGCCACTTCTCTTTTGCAGAACATCACTGTTGGCCCTGTCAGCAGTGGCGATGCCGCCGCAGTTGTTGCGGTCTGCAAGGAACACGGCACGACGGCAGACAGCTACACTAATGCTGAGAATCACTTGCAGATCATCTGCATCCGCAGCGTGGTGCAGGCTGTTGCAGACGCTGTGCTGGCGGTTTGCAAGGAACGCAAGCTGACTGACGCAAAACTCTACACGAGTCACTGGGCATAAAGGAGGTCTTTTATGAAGCAACTTTTGGAAGCCCTCACGGCGCTGTTGAAGGTGAAAACCATCGTCACGCTGGTTATTATCGCAGTGCTGGCCGCGCTGTCCCTCAACGGAAGTGTCGAGCCGGACAAGTTCCTCACAATCGCAACAATGGTTGTTGCGTTCTATTTTGGAACGCAGAATGAAAAAAAGTCGTAGTTCCCCATGAAATCACCTTTTCGCCCCAGAAAGGATGATTTGCATGAATAGTTTTATCGGATGGATCGGCGGCAAGCGTGCCCTGCGCAATGAAATTCTGCAGCGTATGCCTGCGGACATTGGACGTTATATTGAGGTGTTCGGCGGCGCAGGCTGGGTACTGTTTGGCCGTGAGCCGAGCAGCAAAGTCATGGAAGTGTTCAATGACTATGACGCGGAACTTGTCAACATCTACCGCTGCATCAAGTACCACCCGGACGCCCTGCAGCATGAACTTGATATGCTCCCAGATGCGCGGGAAGTGTTCTTTGACTGTCTGGCACAGGAGCAGGTGCGCGGGTTGACTGACATACAGCGAGCGGCACGCAGTCTATACCTTATTAAGGCCAGCTTTGGAACAGACCGTCGAACATTCGCAACTGCGCCGAAAGGCGTCTGCAACATTTCTGCATCGTTTCCTGCGGTGCAGGAGAGGCTACGCCGGGTCATAATCGAAAACCTTGACTTTGAGCATTTGATTAAGACTTATGACCGGGAAAACGCCTTATTCTACTGTGATCCTCCGTATGTTGAAACCGAAAAATACTACCGCGCACGGTTTCAAGAAAGCGACCATAAGCGGCTGGCCGATGCGCTGCACAACATCAAGGGCCGCTTCCTGCTGTCCTACAATGATTGCCCACAGGTGCGGGAGTTGTATGCCGACTGCATTATTGAGCCTGTTTCGCGGCGTAATACGCTGTCTGCGCAAAGTGTGGACGGCTACAAAGAAGTCCTTGTTCGCAACTATGAATTATAACGGAAAGCGTTATATCCTACCAAAATGAAGACGCCCCGCTAAAGATTATTTTAGAATGGTCGCAGGGGCGATAAGGTGATAAAAAATCATCTCTCCCGCTTGTTAGGTGAAAGACGCTGGACACAGGCGCGACTTGCACGAGAAACAGGCATCCGTCCGTCGACCATTTCCGCCTACTATAACGAACTGGCGGAGCGCATCAGTTACGAGCACATGGATCGCATTTGCGAAGCTCTCGACTGTGATGTAAGTGATCTTCTGGAACGAGTGCCTTCTCGGCAGCGCAAAACGGGCAAAGACCTAATCTTAGAACAGCACGGAAACCGAAAAACTAAACAATAAGCGGGAAACAAAAAAGGCGTTTTAGAAGTGTTTAAATACCTCTAAAACGCCTTTTTTGTTATTAAAATTTGAGCGGAAATCCTGCTATTTCTTTTTCATTTTAAAATCAAAGTCTTTTCAATTTTTTTGCAAAGCAACAGCCATTTGTACTGCTGCTCTGAACAAAAGCAGCATCTTCCATCTGGCATCTGCACCCTATCGGGAGGATTCTCTCTTTTCCGAACAACATCTGCCGCGTCCTGCGCGGGGAACGGCAGCGTTTGCAGTAAGCCAGCCCACTGACAGCATCGGGATATTCATCCGGCTGGAGCGGGCGTTCTGCCACAAACTCGTCCAGACATTCCTGTAAAGTCCGCACAGGCATATCAGCCACCCACAAAATCCCAGTTGATGCTGTCTTTCACAGGTTCTTTTACAGGCTGGGGAGAAACAGCGGCAGGGTTCTGCGCCATCCCGGTTATGCGCCCTGCCAGAAAGACCGGCATCGTCTCCCGCAAAGTATCCCGCACTGCATCCACGATTTGCTGCACAAACTGTTCCTCGCGCGCTCGCGTCTCCAGATAAGGGTCATCCTGCGTCTGGTAGTAGCGGTCAAAGTAGTCCACCACCGCTGTGGCGACCGCTTGGTTGTACGACTTGAACACCGATTTATCCATCGTCTGCAAATACTGCCATGCTTTCCGCTGCGGCTCTTTGCCAAGGTTGAACCGCAGGTTGGTCGTCCGTATCTCCGACACGGTTTCACCCTCGGAGCATCTGGCGGTAGGCCATGTACTCGTACCCCTTGGCAGCGGCGCAGATGTCATCCACAATGGTGACTTGCTCCGGGTCATAGCTGCCGAAGTGCTTGACCAACTGCCCACCGCCGCCCACGATGGTCAAGTGCGTGGTGGCAGGGTCGTACTCGTAACTGCGCAAGGCTGCAAACAGTTCGGCTACATAGCCGGATGCAACTTCTCGAATACAGGCGAGATAGTCGGCATCGATTTTTGCCGTGCCTGTCCGCAAAATCTGCTCCACCGTGCTGTCGCTGATTTTGCTGCCAAAACGCCGAAGCACCGCTTCTTTAGCGCGGATCATGCACTGGTTCACACCGATTTTCTCCGTCCAACAGCGGCTTTCCTGCGGCTGAGAATCCGTCAAGTAGAGCAGATTCATTGTGCCGTTGCCGATGTCAGCCAACAGATGCGCTCCCTCGAAGTCTGCCAGCTGCTGAACAATGGCCGCATAGCCCTGCGGATACACCTTGCAGCCCACGATGCGAAGCTGAAACAGATTCCCATTGAAGCGGAAACGTATCGTTTCGTTCTGCATCAGATACTGCCGGAAGCTCTCACGCTGGCTGCCGACCCAGCTCAGCGGCAGCCCCACCGACAGACACAGGCTGGCGGGGAACAGCCGGTATTGCTCCAACTCTTTGGCGATGGCCGCCAGCGTCAGCAGATAGAAATCGCCGTCCGTTGACTTGTCTGCCACAAAGCCCTTGTGACCTTCTCCCACGCGGTAGAATTTACCGCCGTATTCCAGCACATCACCCTTGAACATGGGCGCGGTGTCGTAAGCGGTAATAGCCGTAGGGAAAATGGTATTGGCGGTTTTCATATTGCCATACCCTTGGTCGATGCCGATAATTGTAATGTCATTGAATTGCTTCATCGGGGAATCATCTCCTCTCTCCGTGTATCTTCTGCTCCATCATCTGCAAAAGCATTTCCTGCGATGTTTGCATGCCTGCCGGGTTGTCGTAGGATGTGACCTCAAACGTCACCCTGCCGATTTTGTGCCGATAGGCTTTTGATAAAATTTTCTTCTCTTGCCTTATAAAAAAGCCCCCTTTCGGAATGTTGCTGCCGACACCGATTTTGGTATCGGGTTACAGATTCATTTTATCGAAAGCGGGCTGCTTTAGCATTGATGGGAAATTGTGCGGAAATTGAGCGCAGGAAAATGAACATAGAAAAAGCGGCCCTCTCACTTTCGTGAGAGAACCGCTGTGCCGTCAGCCTGTTAGTTTATGGGGTTCTTGGAAAAATCGGATTCCGTTGCTTTCCAGATACTCCCGATACATCTGACGTTGTTCTTCCATAAGGGCAGGCATTTCACCATACAGTTGTCGGTAAATATTCTGAACTTCCCGCACAAGAGCATGACCTTTTTCTTCGTTGCCGGTTTCGATTTCCATAATGCCAAGCTGATAAGTTTCTTTTAGATATTGCACCAAAGCCAAAAGCATTTTCCGGCGTTTTTTCATCTGCTCGGCATGTTCCACAGCATCTTCGGAATCCTCACTTACAGGTGGGAATATTTTTTCGAGTGCAAATGGGATTTCTTTAAAAATATTCTCCGCCTTTACAATTTTGTAAGGCCCGGTCATTGGCTGGATCACGATACATTTGGACATCCGGGCCTCGGTAAAAACTACCGGGTCATAGTCCGGCGGCAAGATGATCTGTTCGCAGACCTTTGCCCGTGCTTCGCGTTTTACAAACTCACGCTGCATTGCGAAGCACAGCAGTAAGGACAAAAACTCTGCGACCTGCGCGGAAACGGAGAAATCCCGTTCCGCGTATAATGACTTTTTCTTGCTGGTGGAAATGGAAACATCCTGCATCAACAAGTCACACTCGCTCTGCGCTGCCATTGCGGGGTCCGACATAATGGTAAGTATTTTTGTTTCCATGTCCTGCGTCAGCTTTTCTTGGTTCTCACCGACAAGGTAAAAGGATGTGATCTTCGGGCTGACCCGCGCTGTGCCGTTGAGCCAGCGGCAGACCTGTCCGTTGTCGAAGGTGAAATCTTCGGCATCTGTACTTTGCAGAAAGCTGCCGAACAGCAAACAAAGTAAGTCTAATTGGTTTCCCAGCGCATCCGCATAAATGTATCTGCGCAGGGTCACCACAAACGAGCAGAAGTCTAAACGCTCCATTCGCGTACCCCCTAACTGTAATTCGGTTTTCAAGGTTCTTTCAAATTCAAATAAGCGTCATTCTTTCTGCAAGCAGGCGGAAATCTTTCGTTACCCAATCATCTGATTACGGAACTCTCCGTATTTTGAGGCGTTTCCTGCATGGATGCCGATAGAGATGAACAATACATAGTATAGCAAGTTCTCCGCCATATTGCGAGAGATGACGATGATCATTCACAAAAGTTTCAAATATTAGCATTTGCGCGATGTGCAATTTGCACACAATTCCCGCTCAATGACTTTTGCGGCGGCAGTCCGTATACTTGAAAAAATCAAGCAAAAAAGAACCGCCATTCAGCAAAAAATGTGTCGAAAGCCCCTACACAAATCGTGCAAAGAGAGTTATACTACAGCTGGCAGACATCCTGAATCGCTGTTCGGAAAGGATGGAAAATGAAAGAGAAACAGCTACAGGATATTACCGCTTTATATGGCAGATTGAGCCGCGATGATGAAGTCGGCGGCGAAAGCATGAGCATCCAATCCCAGCGCGTCATTCTGGGGCAGTATGCCAAGGAACACGGTTTTACGAATTGCCAGTTCTTTATGGATGATGGCTACTCCGGCACAAACTTTGACCGCCCTGCATTTACTGAAATGATGGAACTGGTCGAGCAGCGGCGGGTGCGAACGATTATTGTAAAAGATTATTGTGCGATAATAGGACTAAATCAGAAAG
>ULWK01001851.1_pt1 | contig 10171 bp, 10 predicted proteins | sample 1960281 | NCBI WGS metagenome assembly ULWK01 (sample SAMEA4835810, study PRJEB28245) | human gut metagenome | biome: gut microbiome; material: fecal sample | place: Denmark | collected 2008 | reverse complement strand
ATACCATCGTCGGTAACTGTGACAGCACCTTGTTTTTGGGAGGAGAACCCCATAAAAGTACACCCAAATATTATTTACTCCACATTCTGCGGAAGCAGAATGTTTCTTTTCTCCGTAAGCCCTTTGTCAAGGAACTTGTAAAAGATGTGAATCTGCCTGTCCTCGTCCTTGCTTTCGGGACGATCACCAATCACGATGTACTCGATAAGCTCCAAACAAGTCTCACGGGTAAGCTCCTGAATATCGACATACTTCTTGATATTTTCAATGTATCTGTCAATATCCTTTTCAGCCTGTTCAGCGGTTTCGCACTTTTCTTTCAGTACAGCGACTTTCTCTCTCAGCATCTTCTGCTCATCAAGATACTGATTCAGCATTTTCACGCAGAGTTCTTCGGGTACAGTACCGAGGAGCTTTTCTTCATAGGTCTTACTGATAAGCGTTTCGAGCTGTGCAAGCCTTTTCTCACCCTCATGGAGTTCCTTGCTGTTATGCTGGCTCTCCGCATCGGCAGTAGCCTGTCTGCGTTTTCTAACGGCTTCACGGAGTGCGTCCTCGTCCTCAACGGCAAGTCGTGCCTTTGCTCTAATATCGTCAACAACAATCTGTGAAATTACTCTTTCCAAAATGGAATGAGGAGTGCAGCCGTCCATTCCGCTTCTAACATAAGTACCACAGCGATAGCTGACAGTCTCATATGTTCCACGCTTCTTAGAGGTGTGCATGGTTCTGTTCATTTTCATCTTGTAACCGCAGTCTGGGCAGTACATAAATCCTGACAGCGGAAGAATCACGCCTTCTTTTGTTGTCTTGCCGATACTCACCGATGCGTCAACCTCTCTAACCTTGTCCCACAGCTCTCTTGAAATGATAGGTTCATGATTATTTTCAATCACTATCCATTCCGACCTGTCCTTGCGTATCTGCTTGTGATTTTTGTAGGATACCGTTGTCACTCTCTGCTGTGCGAGATTTCCGATATAAATCTCATTGTTAAGAATGCCACGCACCATACAATCATTCCACAGATGTGAAGTCACAAGGGGATTATCTTTGCCTTTAAGCTGATAACGATGATCCGAGGGAGTTGCGATGCCGTCCTTGTTAAGCTGTATAGCGATCTGCTTCGGACTTAACCCTCTTGCCCTCTGCTCAAATATACGTCTTACGATAACGGCGGCATCTTCATCAATCAAGGGCGTATGCTTTTCATCATCTGCCTTGATGTAACCATAAGAAGCTGAAGCCGCCAGATACTTGCCCTGCCGAGAATTTGCTGCCATGACACTGCGTACCTTCTTTGACGTGTTGGCGGCGTGCCATTCGTTGAATAAATTCATCACAGGCATAAGATCCATTGCCGAACTGTTTCTGTCAAGCGTGTCTACATTGTCGCTCAGGGCGATGAAGCGGATATTGAATGAAGGAAAAATGTAATCTATATACTGACCGACCTCGATATAATTTCTTCCGAAACGTGAAAGGTCTTTACAGAGGATAAGATTTATCTTTCCCGACTTTGCATCATCAAGAATCTGCTTGATACCTGGTCTATCGAAACTTGTTCCCGAATAGCCATCGTCCTCGCATATCTCGATAAGATTCCACCCCTCCTGCTTGCTGACATATTCCGTCAGCATCTTCTTCTGATTTTCAATCGAAAGGGATTCGCCCGCACGTTCGTCCTCCTGCGACAAACGCACATAGATCCCGACATTGTAAGTAGTTTGCTTTGCCATAATAACTCCTTTCCAATCAAAGCAAACCATATTCGATGATACAACTATTATAGCGCAGAAAACCGAATATGGCAAGTCTTTTTTCAAAACTTTTTAGTTCTTTTCGGTTTTCTGAAACGCTCTTTTGAAAGCAAGTTCATAAAGCACCTTATCAAGGTCTTTTTCACCCACGAAATGACTTGTCACAGCATAACGCTGACCGTCCACTTCGTACACGGCTTTGCTGGTCGGCTTATCTTTATATCTCTCATTCAGCTCAGCCAAAGTAAATCCTGTATCTTTTCTTGGCAAGTGTCTCCTTTCCGCCTGCGATTATCTATCTCTACACGCAATGGCTTTTTGTTGCAGGGGCGTTACGCCTGCACAGGTGCTGTACGGAACGGCAGAGCCGTCCCTTACACAGCAATCGTTTTGTTGTCGGAATATATGTTACTCCGAATAGGAATGATCTGTTTCTGAAAAGCTCATCTGCTTAGCGTACTTTTCGGAATAGCTTTCGTCCGAGCTGTTGTCAGCATCGGCAGAACTATCGTCAGCCAGCTCACCAATCTGCTCATAGGTCATACCGCTTGCTGTCAGCTTGCCGATCAGCGTATGCTCCGCAGTCACAGCATCGAGAAGTGCCTGTCCCTCCGCACCGCCGTAAAGCTGTGAGAGCTTATCGTAGGTGTAGAGCTTGCTATCAATGATGACCTTGCGCCTGCGCTCCTGCACAGCTTTGATAGACTTTTCGTAGCTGTCGAGCTTTGCCTGATTCTCCGCAAGAACAGCATCCGTAATGATAACAGCGGACTTCTCATCAACCTCGGTCTTAGCTTTCTTACTCATTCTCATCACCTCCCAATGTATTGGATTTAGGGATAATACCCTATGCTAATATTATAGCATTCTCGGACAGCAAAAGTCTATTCGCATTGCGCAAGAAGTTGAGTGCGCCATAAAACTTCTTCATTCGTGAAATTGTTATGGGGAATTTTGCAGAAAGCAGACCGAGCATTGCAAATCCGAGCCATATCACATTGACTGCATACTGCATAGGTCACCATTTCTGATTTATTCAATACGGAGAATTATTATCACGGAGCAACTATTTTTATAAAAATCATGCCCGTTTCCTGATTGAACGTGCTTGTATATATAGAGGGGGTTTTATCCGAGTGCCGCCGTGACCTATTCACATTCTGTATAGAAATATGCTGTTGAATTTAGGCACAAGGGAGAACCGTCATGAACAAAGTGTAAACTTTTCTGAAAAACAACGCCATTTTCTCAAAAACACCGGTAGAAAAGTGAAGGGCTTTGACGTTGTGACGATCACACGCACCCCTGCATATCATTTTCATCATAAAATTTTTCTGCGGTATACTTAACGAAGCGGTCAATAATTTGGTATTAACTTATGGGAGCATATTTCATAGGACTGCCGCCCAGACTGCGCAATAACTGCGCTGAGCCAGTTTACAATTTCAAGAGTGATGATATTGAGTGCATCACGCAGGAGCGTGAGCGAGTATGACCGCCGACCTAAGCGGCGGAGAGTTTAAGTCGCATAGCTCCAAATTCGCTGACGGAGCATCGAAAGCCTGAGTGATATGAAAATCCCACAGGCTGGAAAATAGCGCTACAGCGCAACAAAAATAACAAGCATTGTATTTTGCGCCGCACAGCGAGCGAAAATACCAAATGCTTGTTAGGGACACCCCAAGCCCCGAAACGACCGCACAGCGGTCAAGAAAATCGGCTAACGCCGAAATACAAACAAAGGAGACACCACTATGAAAACCGAGAAAAAGAAGCGTGGAAGACCGCCCAAACACAAGGCTATGGAGTTTGAGGGTATGACCTACGAGGGAGCAATCAATCACGCACTTGACAAAGAGGTCAGAGCCGACCTTGACAAGTGCCTTGCCGACAAGGACGAGAGCCAGCTTACCGACGATGAACGCAAGTACCTGAAACGCAAGAAGGAGAAGAAGTCCTACACCCTCAATGTTCGTTTCACCGAATCGGAAATGCAGGACATTCTTTCCAAGTGTGAGCAGTACGGTTACAAGAACAAGACCGAGTATATCCGTGATTGTGTTCGGGCGAGGGTTGATCTCACGCCCGACCGTTCCGAAATTGCCGAGTGTAACCGTCTGATGAAACGCATCGGAGCAAACATCAACCAGATACTTGTCCGACTTTACAGCACAGGTCACATCTATGCCGAGGATATTACCGAGATAAAGAAAGGGGTAAACGAAATTTGGCATACACTTCTATCCATACGATCAGGGCAACAGTCAGCGCAGCGATCGCTTACATCACAAGAGATGATAAGACCATCGACGGTTTATATGTCAACTCTTATGCTTGCCGAGCCGATAGCGCAGGAGCAAGCGAGGACTTCCGAGCCGTCCGAAACACAGGAACAGGACGCACCCAAATCCTTGCCTACCACATGATACAGAGCTTTGCCCCCGGTGAAGTCACGCCCGAACAAGCTATGCAGATCGGAGAGGAGCTGTGCGACCGTTATCTGAAAGGCGATTATCAGTATGTCATTGCTGTTCATCATGACAAGTCGCACCTGCATTGCCACATCATTTTCAACAACACAAATCTGTATAACGGTCTGAGCTTTACCACCGAGCATAATCAAGGCAGAAAGTCTGAAAGAGCGTGGGCAGAGTTGCGTGAGATTTCGGACGAGATATGTGCTGAACACGGTATATCTGTTATCTCCGAGCCTGAAAAGGGACATGGGGTATCTCACTTTGAGAGGAATATGCAGAAAGAGGGCAAGTCGTGGAAAGATAAGCTCCGTGTCAGGATTGCGGAGGTCATGCTTTACAGCCGTGACTTCAAGGATTTTCTTGAAAAATGTTCGGAGTGCAGTATCGAATATGTTTACAAGCCAAGCAATAAGGTCAAGCTGAAATTCCGTTTATCAGGTGACGGTCAACAGAAGTTTACAAGAGCCGACACCCTGGGCGCAGACTTCACCCCCGAACGCATAGCCGAGCAGATAGCGGAGATACAGGAAAAGCTGTCAGCGGCGAATGTCACTCCCGATATGCTTATCGAAGCGCCGAAGCCTGTTGTTCCAAAGACCGAGCCGAAGCCGACACAGACAGTCACCGCACCGACAAAGCCGAAACAATCTGCCGAGCCTGAAACTATCACCGAAACAAGTGAAACCGCAAAGAGAAAAGCTGCTGCGGAACAGGTGGAGAAGTTCTTTGCAGCCCGACGAGCAAGACGGCAGGCACAGCTTGATATGCTTAACGCAACTGCTATCAATCCGAAGCCTGAACCGTCTGCCCGGACACCACAGCCCACACCTACGGAGAGTAAAGCACCTGAAAAGAAAGAAGATCCGTGGAAAGCTATCAGAGGTATGGGCAGAGCAAACGAAATCATCGCAGACCTTGAAGCTGGTGGCGTTATGTCATTCAGCGAGCTGTCTGGATTCTTCTTCAATACACCTCACTCCGATGACCACACAACTGAGCGTGCCGATCTGAAAAAGAAGTTTACAGCTATCGACACGCTCATTGCAAAGATGAAGCACCGTGACGAGCTGGAGCCTGTTTACAAGGAGTATCAGGGCAAATCGGGCTGGTCGCAGAGCCGTTTCAAGAAGAAAAATGCCGCCACTATCGAGGACTACGAGCAGACGGTCAAGTACATCAAGGAGCATATCAAGAAGTATGCTGTTGACGGCAAACCGCCGACGATGCTTGACCTTTTGGAGAAGTCCAACAAGCTGAAATCGAAGTGGAACAGGCTTAATGTCGAGCATACCGCATTCCTCACCAAGCGTGAAACGGCGAAGAAGTACACCCGACAGGTGCGCCAGTACATCAACGAACAGCAGATGAAGCGTGAGCGTGAGAAAAGCCGTCAGAGGACACAGGCTAAACATAGAAATAAAAATACACTTGAATAAAGAAAGGAAACAACAACTATGAGCAAAATAGGTTATATCCGTGTTTCTACGGAGCATCAGGAAACAGCGAGACAGCAGGAGATCATGTGCAGTTATCAGGTTGACCGCATCTTCTCCGAGAAGCTGTCAGGAGCGAACACCGACCGCCCTCAGCTCAGGGCAATGCTTGACTATGTGCGTGAGGGTGACACCCTCTACATCGAGAGTATCAGCCGTCTGGGACGCTCCACAAAGGACTTGCTGAACATCATCGACACCCTCACAGACAAGGGAGTAACGCTCATCAGCCACAAGGAGAAAATTGACACCGACACTCCTGCGGGCAAATTTATGCTCACCGTGTTCGCTGCACTCTCACAGTTGGAGCGTGAGCAGCTCAAACAGCGACAGCGTGAGGGCATCGAGATCGCTAAGGCTCAGGGCAAGTACACCGGGCGAAAGCCTATCCCCACCGACTGGACGAGGTTCGGTCAGCTCTATGGGGAATGGAGAGCCAAGCACATCACGGGCAGGGACTTTATGCGGAGAATGAATATGTCAGCAAATACTTTCTACCGCCGTGTGCGTGAGTATGAACTCCGTCACGGCATCACCGAGCCGACCTCAGCTTGACCGTCAGGCGAACGGAAATGCCACACACCACTATCCGAGCCTGCGGAGCGGAATTCTAACCGCTGAAAAGAAAAAGCCCTCAGAAACGCTTACAAGAGCATTTCCGAGGGCTTGCGGTTATTCAGTTCCAATAGAGTTTGTGCCTGTTGTGGTGTGCCCCACAATGCCTATTCAGACTTGTGTGGAACGAAAAATATAGTATTTGGCAATAAAACAAGATAACAATAAATTTATAGTTTAGTTAACTACATAGACATTTCCCTTTATGGCGATTTCGTTTATTATGGCACTACGGTTCAAATCTTTTTGGGACAATAAAACAATACCTATAATATTAATATCAGATTGCTTAATAGTATCTTTACCTGTATTAATACCGTTTCTTATGTTTTCAAATTCGTCTTCCAAATAAGCGTGTTTATCATTTATTATATTAACAAACTTATCTAATGGTGAAATGAGCTTTTCGCCAGCATAGAACAACGGGATACCATACACTCCTCTTTCGTCATTTTGAGGATTTTGAATCGTTGGTAGTGTTGAATCAGAATCATTGTAAGTATCGACCCAAAGCCATGTCACTGTTCCGTATTCACTATATTCATCTATTACAGATGATATATCTGATGAATTGATTGCATTCTTGAATGATACATATATTTTGCCTTCGCCAAGGATTGTTGAAACATCATTATCTTCTTCTGGCGTGGGGAGAAAAAAACGTTGATATTGAGAAGAATCATTTTCTTTAATAAGACAATTAGGAAAGTCTGTATTTGCGTTTACTCCGCTTGTGCCTGTCAATAAGCCGATTTTTTCAAATATGAATTTCTGATCAAGACTCACTTTTAATCTGAATGTAAATTTGTTAGTGTATTCTGTTGTGCTAAAAGGATAACTAAGAATAGAGTATTGATATTCATTACTGCTCTTTTGCTTGATGTCAAGCTCATTTCCATTTGGACAGCTTATATAATAATAATCTTGTATATCTTTATTCATTTGAGTCATCATTTTATCTCTGTTGTGATACTTAGATAAAACAAAAGTGCCTGCCGTAACTAATAATGATATAATTATAATTATAATTGTTTTTTTCATTGCTTCAACTCCTCTGACATCGGTTTATTCGGATGCGGAACGGGAGCAATACATAGAATGATTGGTAATGCTATCATTATGAAACTGATGCTGAATATTGGCGTAATATGTCCGCTTACATTGCAAATGCCGTAAGAGAAAACCATCATCACCATGACAAGCGTGAACATACAACTAAGATGACTGTTAGCGTGAAACCCACCTACAAACTGTCTCAACCCCATAAATACGGCTATGAATACAACAACCGCAGGCAGCGTATGGGAAAACAGAGCAATCAGCAGGACGATAATGGTATTCAGCACATCAGAGATCAGCAGCTCCATTCCATATGCGTAGATCACCTCTTTGGATTCTTCCGTTATGTTCTGAACCACAAAAAAGTGTGCTATGCTTTTTGCAAGTTTTGAAATCATTTCTGAATCACTTCCTGCAAAAATCATAACACAAGTTGCAAATTTTTTCAATAGGTTTTGAGAAAAAAGGTCTCAAAGTGTCCCCAAATGTCGTCTTCTTGTCCCGAAATGCAAATAGTTAAATTTGTAAACAATTACGAACCATAATGTTCAGCTTAAAAATTCCGTCATCATAATCGAAACTTACTAACCCACCCAATCTATCAACGGAGGATTTGATACTGTTTATCCCTATGCCGTGAAGCCCTTGTTCTTTCTTTGTTGATGTTAAAACAGATGTATCTACCTTATCTGATGTATTTGTAATGACAATAAATAGCTTCTCTCGTTCTTCCATTAGGCTTATCCAAATATGCTTATGTGATACACCAGCTCTCTGGCAACCTTCTATTGCATTGTCAAGAGCGTTTCCGATGATACGGCACAACTCCAATTCGTCTGCCTTGATATTTGTTATGATATTGACCTTGCAAATAAACTCTATACCGTATGTCTGAGCAAGAGAACCCTTGATGTTCACAATAGAATCGACGGCATTATTACCAGTATAGCAGAGTCTGTTAGCAAGCCTTACAAATGAGCTTAGCTTGACAAGATATTCCTTAGCAGAATCAGTATCATTGTTTTCCAACATATCATTCAGAACTAAAAATTGATTTTCAATATCGTGTTTAAACTCTCGTACTTGCTTGTATGACAGGGTAAGCAGCTTATAGTTTTCCTGTTCCTGTTGCTTTATTGTTTCAAGGTATTTTAACTTTATCTTATCTTCAAAACTTTCAAAGAAATTAAACATAGCAAGGTTTATAAAGATAATTCCTGCAAGAGAAACGCCCAAAGAAACATAACTATAAGTGTTGCTGCCAACAAATCCATCAAGCATTGTTTGTAAAAGAAAAATACTTATGATTGGAATAACTATTATCAATATCCAATATTTTATCGGCAGTTCACGAATTTTTTTGTTTATTATGCGGTGCATCAATCCTATAAGCCATAAATAAATTATATTTGTGCCTACCATTCCGAGATAACGTCCTAAACCAGACTCTAAGAATTCATCTGGTGTTCCCATATTAGCAATGCAAAGTAATCCAATCACAATAGGTTCAGATATAGATATAATCAGTAAAAACAATATGTTCCAAAATATTTTATGACGGATTGAATCATCATAACAAATAAAGGACATGGAGCTAATAAGAATAATGGTTGTAATCAGATACACTAAAATATTATCTGTCAACAAAACTGTCGCTGACAGTATTACAGTAGAAAGAAGATACGACAGATAAAGAACTGCTTTATTAACTTTTGCCTTACTCAACAAGGAAAAGTATAAGAATACCAACATCATTTCAATTGCTACATTGACAATCTCAATGATATTTTCAATCAATACGGGCAACTCGATCATCTCCCTGTTGCATAGTTAAGATAGCGAGCAACTATCTCATCTTTATATGTTTTGCCTATGGGGATTTTTCTGCCGTTGCTTAGAATAATATCGTACTTGGTAATATTCTGTATATGGTCAAGATTTACAAGTATTCCACGGTTTATAATAGCGAAATTGTACTTTAACAACTCGCCACACACAGTTGAAAAATCGCCGCCGTACTCCAATTCACCATTAACTGTGAATAGTGATACCTTTCTTCTATGTCCCTCAAAGTAAAGAATATCTGTCAGCCTGAACTTGAATGACAGATTTTTATTATTGAAAGTGAAAGTTCTAAATCGCTGCTGGCACTCAGCAATGATAGAATTTAGCTGTTTGGTATATACATAGTCTGGCTGATTTTTCAATATATAGCGAAACGCTCCCACATCGTAGCCCTTAACGGCAAATTCGGCATAATTCGTCAGGAAAGAAATAATAACTGAACCATCTATCTGTCTGATTCTTTCAGCGGTCTGCAATCCGGTCAGATCGGGCATTTCAACATCGAGTATGATGACTTCATACATTCCCTTGACATAGAAACTCAATAAGTCTCTCCCACTTGTAAATTCGTGTATTTCGCAGTCGGGGAGTTTCATTTCTCTTAATCTGTTATGAAGTTGTTTTAAGAATACAGGTTCATCATCAACGATAGCAATATTCATAGCAATCACCTCACAATTGGTCATGCTTTATGTATCAGTTATCATTATACCACATCGGAGAGATTATTTCAAGAGAAAAAATAGCTATGCCTCCATTAATAGTTTCGGAGACATAGCCTCATGTTGCGTTATTTTATATTCATCGAATATGGTCTATTGCCTGATTTAAGAGTGGGTGTACTTATAAGTGCTTCACAGAGGCAAAGAGAAATCCACGCTCAAGGAAATTTCGGAGCTGCTGGGGAAAGAGACCATTGATC
>ULWK01038930.1_pt1 | contig 10172 bp, 6 predicted proteins | sample 1960281 | NCBI WGS metagenome assembly ULWK01 (sample SAMEA4835810, study PRJEB28245) | human gut metagenome | biome: gut microbiome; material: fecal sample | place: Denmark | collected 2008 | reverse complement strand
CATGCTCTTCCGCCAGGAGGAGGTGGAGAAGAAGGTCAACGTCCTCTCCGGAGGCGAGAAGATGCGTTGCATGATCGCGCGCATGCAGCTGCAGAACGCCAACTGCCTGATCCTCGATACGCCGACCAACCACCTCGACCTCGAGAGCATCCAGGCCTTCAACAACAACCTCGTGCAGTTCAAGGGCAACATTCTTTTCAGTTCCCACGACTTGGAGTTTATCGGTACCGTGGCCGGCCGCGTCATCGAGCTCACGCCCCGTGGCACGATCGACAAGCTCACGACCTACGACGAGTATATCCACAACGAGCAGATCCGCGAGCATCGCGTCGAGATGTATAAGTAAGGAGCATCAGGCCGACATGTGTAAGCAAAAAGGAGCATCAGGCCGACATGTATAAGCAAGGACAGGAGACCCGTCGCGCGCCCGGGTGGACTTCGCAACCCGAAGCACACACCCGTCCGGCCAAAAGGGCGGGCGCCCCTGCCTTGGCACAATATTTGCTATGCGTCTTTTTAAAAAAGCTAAGAACAAAATGAGTAAAGAGAAGAACATAAAGGTAGAGGGCGAGACCCCCGAGACCAGCCACAACGAGGCAGAAGACGTGCGTGTGGCCGATGGCGCACAGGATGGCGCTCAGGAAGGCGCACAGGCTGAACAGGCCGAAGAGGCCGAAACGGCTGAGAAGGCCAACGAACCCGAGCTCACTCCCGAGGAGAAGGCGAAGGCCGAGGCCGTGGAGTGGAAGGACAAGTACATCCGCCTCTTCGCCGAGTTTGACAACTACAAGAAGCGCACCATGAAGGAGAAGGCCGAACTGATCCTCAATGGTGGCGAGAAGACGATCACGGCCCTGCTGCCCGTGCTCGACGACTTCGAGCGCGCCCTGGCCGACAAGGGCGAGGACGCCACGGCCGTGCGCGAGGGTTTCCAGCTCATCATGAAGAAACTGGAGAAGATCCTCGAGGGTCTTGGCGTGCGCCCCATCGACACCAAGGACAAGGACTTCGACGTCGATTTCCACGAGGCCATCGCCATGGTGCCTGCCGGCGACGACCAGAAGGGCAAGGTCATCGACTGCGTGCAGACGGGCTATACGCTCAACGACAAAGTGATCCGCCACGCCAAGGTGGCCGTAGGACAATAATATAGCGACAATATGGCAGCAAAGAGAGACTACTACGAGGTATTGGGCCTCACCAAGGACGCCACGGAGGCCGACATCAAGAAGGCCTACCGCAAGCTCGCCATCAAGTATCACCCCGACCGCAACCCGGGCGACACGACGGCCGAGGAGAAATTCAAGGAGGCCGCCGAGGCCTACGACGTGCTCCACGACCCGCAGAAGCGCCAGCAGTACGACCAGTTTGGCTTCGACGCCCCTGGCGGCTTCGGAGGCGGCAGTCCGTTTGGCGGCGCGGGCGGCTTCTCGATGGACGACATCTTCTCCATGTTTGGCGACGTCTTCGGCGGCCATGGCGGCTTCGGCGGCTTCGGAGGCCGTGGTGGCGGACGCCAGGCCCCGCGCTATCGTGGATCGGACCTGCGGCTGAAGGTGCGCCTGTCGCTCCAGGAGGTGGCCACGGGCGTGACCAAGAAGTTCAAGCTCCGCAAGGACGTGGTCTGCCCCCATTGCCACGGCACGGGTGCCGAGGGCGGCAGCGCTCCCGAGACCTGCCCCAACTGCCACGGCAGCGGCATGGAGATCCGCACCCAGCAGAGCATCTTCGGCATGATGCAGACCCAGACCACGTGCCACGTCTGTGGCGGCGAGGGCAAGGTCATCAAGAACAAGTGCAAGGAGTGTGACGGATCGGGTGTCGTCAAGGGCGAGGAGGTCGTCGAGATCCACATCCCCGCGGGTGTGGCCGAGGGCATGGTCGTCAACGTCCCGGGCAAGGGCAACATGGGCAAGCACAACGGCATCGCGGGCGACATACAGGTCTATGTCGAGGAGGAGGCCAACGACACCTTCGTGCGCGACGGCCAGGACGTGGTCTACAATCTCCTGCTCGACATCCCCACGGCCACGCTCGGAGGCGAGGTGGACATACCGACCATCGACGGGTCGAGCGTGAAGATCAAGATCGAGCCGGGCACGCAGCCGGGCAAGACGCTCCGCCTCCGCGGCAAGGGTTTGCCAGCCGTCCAGGGCTATGGCAACGGCACGGGAGACCTCATCATCCAGGTGAGCGTCTTCATCCCCAAGACCCTCAACAAGGGGGAGCGCAAGGCCATGGAGAGCTTCCGCGAGAGCGAAAACTTCACGGGCGACACTCATACCAAGCGGTCGATCTTCGAACATTTCAAGAAACTCTTCGGATAAGTCCGAAACGATTCAAGAGGCGCCTCGTGTCTTTCTCACGGGGCGCTTCGCTTTTTTTTCTCATAGCGCTTCGTAGAAGCTTTTTTACAAGTATTGCTTCGGTCAAGCGCACATCAACCAACAACGTTCTTCGCATAAGCACGCAACAATGAACTACAAGGAGACAGTAGAATATCTTTTCAACAGCACCCCCGTCTTCGAGCACGTGGGCGCCACGGCCTACAAGGACGGCCTGGACAACTCCCACGCCCTCGACGTCCATTTCGGCCATCCACACACGCGCTATCAGACCATCCACGTGGCGGGCACCAACGGCAAGGGCTCCTCTTCCCACACCCTCGCCTCCATCCTCCAGGCCGACGGCCACAGGGTGGGCCTCTACACGAGTCCTCACCTCGTGGACTTCCGCGAGCGCATCCGCGTCAATGGCGTGATGATGCCCGAGGAGTATGTGGTCGATTTCGTGCGGGAGGAGCGTAGTTTCTTCGAGCCACTCCACCCCTCGTTCTTCGAACTCACCACGGCCCTGGCCTTCAAGTATTTTGCCGAGCAGGAGGTGGACATCGCGGTCGTCGAGGTGGGACTGGGCGGCCGCCTCGACTGCACGAACATCATCACGCCCCAGCTCTCGATCATCACGAATATCTCCGTGGACCACACGCAGTTTCTCGGCCACACGCTCCCCGAGATAGCCCACGAGAAGGCGGGCATCATCAAGCCCCACGTGCCGGTCGTCGTAGGCGAGGCCGTGGCCGAGACGCGCCCCGTCTTCGAGGCGAAGGCGCGCGCGTGCGAGAGCCCGATCTTCTTTGCCGAGGACCGTCCCGAGGTCCTTGCGGCCCACGACACGCCCGAGGGGCGCGAGTATGAGACGCGGTCCTTTGGCACGCTCTTGGGCGACCTGCGTGGCGACTACCAGACGCGCAACGCCAACACCATCCTCGCGTCCGTCTCCCAGCTCCTCTCCCGTGGCACGATCCGCCACCCCGAGAGCATCGGCGAGGGCTTCCGCTCGGTCTGCCGACGCACGGGACTGATGGGTCGCTGGCAACCACTCCCGGGCCATCCCCATGCCGTCTGCGACACGGGCCACAACGTGGCGGGATGGCAGATGCTGGCTCCCCAGATCATGGCGCAGCCGGCCCGCAAGCGCCGCCTCGTCTTCGGCATGGTGGACGACAAGGACCTCGCCCACGTCATGGAGCTCCTGCCCCGCGACGCCACCTACTACTGGACGCAGCCCTCCACCCACAGGGCCTTCCCTGCCGAGAAAGTGGCGGAATGCGGACGGGCCCACGGTCTCCACGGCACCCTCCATCCCTCCGTCGCCGAAGCATACCGCGCGGCCCTGGCCGACGCCGCCCCCGACGACTTCATCTTCGTGGGTGGCTCCAGCTATGTCGTGGCCGACCTCCTTGCCAGCCTCCAGGAGAAACCATAACAGCCTGCTGCTGACGAGACGGGAAACACAACAAGGACGCTTCGCCTTGGGTGCGCATTCCTGTTTATAATGGAAAACAACTTGAACAACCTTTACAACAATGAACAACCTACACGCTTCGCGCGTGTATTACAATCTTGCTGCATGGTAAACAACATGATACAACGCATTCGATAAGCCATGAGCAGAACCGAGCTCGCTCGAGTTTTGCCATGGCGAGAAAGGGTGCCATGAAATGGAACAGCTTCGCCAGGACAACCAGCAGGAAACGTGTCCAAGGCGAAGCGTTGTTCTTTGTTGTTTCCCTTGCAGCAACCCTTGGTCTGCATGGGCCTCGAAGAGGCGATGTCCTGGCGAAGCGTTGTTCATAGTTGTAAAAGTTGTTCAAGTTGTTTTCCCATGTGTCCACGTAGATTCAGCAGGCGAAAATGTCGGAGACAAAACTTACCGCTACTATAGTGTATGAGAAAAGCGCGGCTTGTCGATAATCGGCAGGCCGCGCTTTTGGGTTTAGCCCCCTCGGTCATGAGGGGGATGGATGCGTCATGGTGAGATTAGCCCGTGATCTCGTCATTGAGATAGTACAGACTGTTCACGTCCTCGGTTTCCTCCTCGTAGATGTCCATGCGATACTCCTTGTTGACCTCGGGGTCCCACTTCATGCCGGGGGCCGAAGCCGCGAGGAGGCTGTTGGCAGAACTGCATTTCACGATCGTGATGGCCGGGGCCACATATTTTTTCTTGCTCATAAACTGATTCTACTGATTGTTGTTTTGATGCTTGACTTTTCTTACTTCACTACCATCTTCTTGCCGTTGACGATATAGACGCCCGGCTGCACACCCTCGAGGCTGCTGAGGCGCTGGCCCTGGAGATTGAAGATCTTGAGCTCGCCCTGCTGCTCGGCAGAGGGAGTGGTCTCCACGCCCGTGAGCTCGCCCTGACCGAAGCCGAAGCTGAGGGTGGTCTGGCTCTGGCTGGCCGAGGCCCAGGTCGGGGTGAGCCAGCAGCGATAGCCCTTCATATAGTGTTCTTTCTTCAGATGGTAGAGGTTGCCCTCGTTCCAGCCGTAGTCGCCAATGGCGAGGGACTGATGATTGTCGTAGCCGCCCTTGAAGAGGAGGCTCTCAAGGCCCTGTTTGTTGGTGATGGATGTGCTGAATTTAAAGTCCTCGGTCGAGGGCATGCCCATCGTCTCGTCGTAGGTGAAGCTGACGCCTACGCCCTCGGGCGTTTTGGTCACTTTGTAGATCTCGCCCGTGATCTCGCCTGCATCTGTCGTGGATTCTTTTTGGTTCTTATGGCTTGTGACGAATTCGGCATCCACCCAGATGATATAGGGCTTGTGGGCCTGGAGATAGACGTTCTGATCACCCACGAACGTCTCCACTACCGGCTTGAATCCGATGACGAGATTCTGATTGTCCTGATAGACCTCGCTGGCCTCGGAGAGCTTGGCCGTAGCGCCAAAGGCTTCCACAAACTGCGCCTTGGTGAGGTTGACGGGCAGGATGACGGAGTTCCACTCGCCGGGGACGAACGTGCGCTTGAAGTACATCGTCAGATTGTCTTTGTATCTCTTCACGCTCTTGTCGGAGATGTGTGCATCCTCGTCGAAGACGATATCATGCTTGCAGTCCTCGCTTGGCATTTCCGTGTCGGGCGTGCCGTCGCCATCCGCGTCGTTGCGGAGCAGAATGCCATAGACCTTCAAACCGTCGGCTACCTTCACGGCTGCGCCCTGGGTGATGCTCACCTCGTCGTAGTCCTTGGTCGGGGTGAGGACGACGAAGCCCTTGTCGCCACGGGTGATGAGGTTGGCGCCGAGGATGCTCCAGTCGCTAAAGGTCTCCACCACGTCGGAATCGTCCGTCTTCTGAGAATCCTCAGATCCCTGCTCGTCCGCCTTGTATGCCTTGGCTGGATCGGCAGCAGCTTCTTTCTTCTTATAGGTCTTGACGACGATGCCGCTTCCCAGATCTACACCCACGCCCAAGGCGGCCTGATTGACCACCACGACAAGCTGCTTGTTGCGTGTGGCCGTGACGCCCAGCTTCACGGCAAGTATGGAACCCTCTCCTGCTCCCACGCCCATCGGGAACGTCGTGCAGGTCTCGAGCGAGCCATCGATACAGTTGGTGAGGTCCTTCATACCATTGCCTGCTTTCAGCACACCTGCCGACTGGGTGCGGTCGGCATTGATGCTGGCGCCATTGTTGTCGAAGGAAACGATCTCGGCTCCCTCGGTCGGGTCGTCGAGGATGGCATTCTCGTCGGCCGTATAGGCGTAGTAGATGTTCATGACGCTGAGGTCGGCACCCAGCAGACCCGTGGAGTAGAGACGGATCTCGTCAAACTGCGTGCCCACGGGCACTTTGATAGCATATCTCAACTTATGCGTGTTCTGGTGGCCGATCAGCTTGGCCGCCACGGGAGCCGTGGCCACGCCGCCTTCCACTTCCTTTCCGTCTTTATAGAGTCTGACGTTCATCAGCTTGAGCACGTCTGCACTCAAGGCGCTACCCTTGGCGGTCACGACAAATCCCGCCTGGAGGGCCTTGCTGCCGTCGGAGATCAATCCCTCTTTTTTCTTGATGCTGCATAGATAAGAGTCGCCAATAGAGACGCCACCAAAATAAGAGGCAAAGCTATTGAGCTTGCTCGAAAGGATGTTGGCCGAGTTCTTGATGATGCTCAGCAGGTTGATGCCAATGCTGTTGCCGCCGCCAAGCACATAAGTAGGATTAGCGGGGTTGTCGTTGACGAGCGCAAACTCCTTCTTCGGCTTCTGCTGGTCGTTGGATCCACCATAGTTGATAGTGATCTGCTGAGAGCAGTCGTCCGTATTCGTCAACTTCATGACGACCGTCGCCTTGGCGCCATTACCCTCCAAATAGGCTTTGGACTTGCTGAAATCGAGGGTATAGTTGGCCGCGTCAAAGGTCACATTATCGTCGGTCGTGCTGACCATCTCCCAAGAGGCATCGGGATAGTTTTTCTTGTCCCAGTTGAGCTCATACTTCTCCTCGCAGCTGCAAATGTCGAGAGTGGCGGTCGGGCTCATGGTGCATTGGTGGCCGGCCGTGGTGGGCTTGGGAACAACGTAGGCGTACTTGACTGTTACACCATTCAATATCTCTACTCCATAGGTCATTATTTTGACACCCGAGAATTCGCAGGGAGCCTTGATAGACACCTTCTTGCCTTCCGCTCCCACACTAATAGAGAGGATTGTCGTTTCAACAGCTTTGTGATAGATTTCATTTCCCCTTTTGTCCAACAAATAAATGGTAGGAGTCACGCCGGCACCGATCAAAGCGCCATCGCTATACACAAAACCTACCTCGGTTCCAGCAGGGAAGACTTCGCTGGAGCTATTTGTTTTCTTGGCTAAAACTTGCGCATATCCTGAAGCTCCCAGCTGGACCAGAGCAGATATGGGCACACCATTATCCAAATTTTCATCTGTCAACCGCCAATCTCTTGTAGCAGATGACTTTGGCGTCAATCGGATAGTTTTATCATACTCCAGAATACGTTTATCCGTCAACGAATACTCAGCATCTCCCACAAAGGCATGGTAAATCTTTAAACCCTTAACAGCTTCTACCTTGATTCCACTTTGACCGATGAGCGCGATCTCGTCATAGTCTTCTGTAGGTTGTTCTGCGGCAACGATATCGACAGCATTGCTGCCTAAGTCCAAGTTGCCTACAGAAAGTCCCAGGACCGTGAAGCCGAGTTGCTCCACAGGAGAGGTCTTTAGTTCCTTGCCGTCTTTGTAGAAGCGGATGCTATAGTTGCTCTTGAGCACATCCAGTTTCAGCAGACTTGACTCGCCCGAAATCTTGAAGCCTGCCTTGGTGTCCTTGTCGAAATAGTGCTTCATGTCCTTGACGGCCACGATGGGCGATCCGGCAAGGAGCGTGACGTCTGCCACGCCAGGCAGGTCGCAATAGTTGTCAAGGTTTTCGTCACACAGGTTGGAGAGGCCCTTGACGCCCGTTCCGACACTCACGCCATCGGGGAAGCGGCTGACCATACAGTTATGGCCTACGAGGGCCATACGGGTCTTCAAGACTGGGCGAGAGTCAGTAGGGTTTACCCCCCCCGATCATAATACGTGTTTGCCTGACCTACCGCGCGAAGTGGTAGCAGCAAAACGAGAGCGGCCAAAATCATGGCTGCCTTGTGAATTTTTAACTTCATCATGCGTTAGAAAATTGTATAATAAGTTATCTCTAGTGTTGATCACTTGCTCAAAGAAATTCGGCCCATTCCGACCGTTGTCGGAAAGCTATAGAGAAAATGGCATTTTGGACGCCCTACGGTTCGGGTATGGTTTGGGAAGGGGGCCACAAGCATTCTTCTATGTACCGATTCGCACTCATTCCACAGACGTGAACGATGTTATCTTAAATTACGGGTGCAAAGTTACTAACAATATTTGGAATAACAACAAATTATTGAGTACTTTTTTCAAATTCAGAAATGGCAAAAACTCCCCTATCGTGCTTGTAACGGCCTAATGGATAGGGAAATGGGGGCTGAAAGCGAAATCAAGTAATCGAACAAAGCAAGGCCTTAGGATGTGACGTTTTATGATACTAAAAGAAAAACACAAGAGTAAGAAGACACAGGAAAAATCGAACAAGAAAAAGAAAAAAAACAAAGAGTAGGTTGCAAAAAGGAAAGCAAGAATAGCAAATAAGAGAAAAAGAACAAAAGAGCATGATGCGTAATGTAAAATAGAAAATATACAAAAGTACTCTAAAAATAACACAAATCTATATACAGGACTACATACAGAACAGGTTCTCCATCCTCGTGTCGCGCCCCTATCTTTTGCGAACTTTTTTTGATCCATCCGAGATTAGGAGCAAAAGATGGCCTTTGTTGCCGGAAAATGCCACCTGGCTGAGTATGGAAAACAACAAGCAACGCTTTCGATAAGCCATGCGCAGAAGCGAGCTCGTTCATGTTTTGCCATGGCGAGAAAGAGTGCCATGAAATGGAACAGCTTCGCCAGGACAACCAGCAGGAAACGTGTTCAAGGCGAAGCGTTGTTACTTGTTGTTTCCCTTGCAGCAGCCCTTGATCTGCATGGGCCTCGAAGAGGCGATGTCCTGGCGAAGCATTGTTCATAGTTGTAAAAGTTGTTCAAGTTGTTTTTCTTTATATCCTCGGGATTTCCTCACAAAGAAAGGGAAAACTATATGCGGGTTTATGGGTTTTCCTTTGGCCGCATGAGTGGGGAATCGTACTTTTGCAGCAGAAAACGAGTAATAACCCTCAAAAGAAAGTCTGGATTATGAAACGTATTATTTTAGCAACCGTAGCCGCCCTCGTCGTGATCGTCTCCGCCTCGGCCCAGCGACTGGCCGACGTGCGAGCGGAAGCCACCATCATTACCGACAAGATGATAGCCGAACTGGGTATCGGACCGGGCTACCGCAACAGCATCCTCAACATCAACCTCGCCTACCTCAACAGCATCAATAGCTATCGCGACATCGACTCCTACGGATGGGAGCGCCGCAACCGCGAGATACGCCGCTACCTCTCGCCCGGACAATGGCGCAAATACTGCAACACATACTACTTCTACCGTCCCATCGGCTGGCAGAACCGCGCCTACGTCCACCATATCTATAGGAGATACCCCACCTGCCGACCGGGCTACCACCATCGCCCCCGCTACGACCGAGGCCACGGCCACCATCGCCCCCGCTACGACAAGCATCACCATGGTCGCCCCCGCTACGACAAGCATCACCACCATCGCCCGCGCTTCGACAAGCATCACCATGGGGGCAAGCACGACCGAGGCTATGGCCGTCCGGGCAAGCACGACAAGCACGGGAAGCATGGCAAACACGGACGCCACTTCGACCGCGACTGACACCCCACCCCTGTCCGTCAAGCCCCCACATATATCCCCCTATCTGTAAATGATCATACCCACACGAGGCGAAACAGGACCTTCCCCGGAAGTCTCCCGTATCGCCTCGTCTTGTGGCGGAGGGGAATGGCAGACATGGGGACACGACAAGTACATTTTCCAGACAAACCACTATTTGCAGACAATTTTTCGGGAAAAGGCAAGGGATTGGGAAAACACTTCCTCGATTATATTGTGATATTTGCAATCTACAGCTCCGCTTTCAGCAGCTTCATCTCCTCTGCCGACAGCCCAGTCATATCCATGACCGTTGCTTCATCCATACCCTTTGCCAGCATCTTCTTGGCAATCTCAAGGCTTCGCTGGGACATGCCTTGCTCCATACCTTTCTCCATTCCTTGCTTCATGCCTTGCTCCATGCCCTTTTCCATTCCTTCAGCAATTCCTTCTTCTTTACCATCTTCCCTGCCTTTCTGGTATCTGTCATCCAGAAGGGTTCTTT
>ULWK01023071.1_pt1 | contig 10237 bp, 9 predicted proteins | sample 1960281 | NCBI WGS metagenome assembly ULWK01 (sample SAMEA4835810, study PRJEB28245) | human gut metagenome | biome: gut microbiome; material: fecal sample | place: Denmark | collected 2008 | reverse complement strand
TTTCAGGTCCTCAAAAAGTTCCTGCAGCTTTCCTGCCCCGGCTGATGCAGGGCGTGATACTGCCACCACCCTGCATCCTTCTTCTAAAAGTGCCTTTACAACCGCTCTTCCAATAAAACTGGTAGCTCCTGTAACGATCACGGTCATAGGATTACTGATCCTTTCTATCTTTATGATGATACCGCCAACAGACGGAATATTTATCCTTTGATCCTTGGAATGATCATGTTCTCGTCCATTTCCTCATCTGGAAGGAATGGTGCCATATCTTCCAATGGCGGAGAAACCAAAGTTCCATCCGGCAACCGTTTTGCGGAAGACTTCGGTTCAAAGTTCTGGTCTGTAGATACAATGATCTCACAGATCACCGGTCCTTCCATGGCAAGGGTCTTTTCTACTGCCTCTGCCAGCTGTCCGTTATGTTCTGCTCTTACGTAAGGATAACCATAAGCAGCAGACAATTTTTCCATGTCCGGGAAGCTTAAGTCACCACTGTCATAACCAACACCTACTAATGGCTCCCCAAAGAAATTCTTCTGGGTCTGACGGATGGAATGATAACCGCCATTGTTAATAATAAAGATCTTAATACCCATTTTGTGATGGATGATGGTCTGCAGCTCCTGAAGATTCATCTGGATACTTCCATCTCCCGTAATCAGGATCACATCTTCCCCTTCACGGGCAGCGCCCATGCTGTACGCGCCGTCCTTTCTGGAAGCAGCCCAGATACCGATGGCTGCCGGAAGGTCATATCCCATGGAAGCCACTGCTGAGTTGGAGATAAATCTCTGTCCCTTTTTAATGATCTGGGCATGTCCGCCTACTACGCAGGCAGAGCCATTTCCAACTACTGTGATCTGTCCTTCTTTTAAGCGGCTGCTGATGGCCTGAACAGCTGCATATACATTAGCTGCCTTGTCTTCGCCCTGCTCCCAGTGTTTTTTCTGTACCACCGGATATTTTTTCTTCCACATAGCGCAGGTCTCATTCCATGTCATCCCTTTAAGACCTTCGCCGTAAGTAAATACCTGTTTCTTTCCAGGTTCACTTAAACTGTCCGGAAGTGTATCTTTTTCTGCCTCTAATACCTGATCCAGACACTGATCCAATACTGACAGCAGATCTGCTGCATCTGCATGGACCGGCATATCTACATGAACCGATGGCTTCTTTAATTCCTCTTCATCAATATCATTTACGATCACATAAGCGGCTCTGGCCCAGGTTTTATAGTTATATCCTACCTGACGGATACTTAAACGGCTTCCAATGGAAAGCACCAGGTCACTGTTCTGGATAGCAAAATTTCCCGGACGGTCACCCATATTTCCACCGCGGCCTACATATAACGGATGTTCATCCCAGATACAGTCCTCACTGTCCCAGCCTGTAACAACCGGAATACCCAGTTTTTCTGCCACTTTTAAGAAAGTCTCATGGGCACCTGCCAGACGGATGCCATTTCCTGCATTGATCACCGGGCGTTTTGCCTGACGGATCTTCTCAATGATCGCTTTTGCAATCTCTTCTGTTACCTTCTTTGGAAGAACCTGGCGTTTTTCACCTTCTCCGGCCTCATCTTCCGGGATAGCCGGTACATTTTTCTTCTCTGCCCAGCCATTTCCTCCGTTTTCATAATCTACCGGGTCAAATCCGATCAGCTCATCGGTCTCCACATACGCACCCTGGACATTTAAAGGAATATCCAGCCAGCTTGGACCACGGCGGCCGGACTTTGCCAGATATAATGCTTTTTCCAGGCAATAGCGGATACGTAAAGGATCAATGACCATTTCTGAATACTTGGTCATACAGTCAATGGCCTTACAAATATCAAATTCCTGATCACCCATAGCACGGATCCCTGTACCGGACCACCTTGCTGTGGTATCATAACGCACCTGTCCGGAAAGTACCAGCATTGGAATGGAGTCCAGCCATGCACCTAAAACACCGGTAATGGCATTGGTTCCTCCAGGACCTGTGGTCACGCAGAGAGCTGCCATCTCATTATGGATCCTGGCATATGCCTCTGCTGCAATGGCGCAGGCCTGCTCATGGTGATCATAGATACAGTGAAGGCCTTCCTGGTGTCCCAATGCATCATCCAAATGCATGGCACCGCCGCCTGTAACCATAAATGCCTGGTGGATCCCAGCTTTTACTAACATCTCAGAAATATAGTTTGAAACTTTCATCCTCATAATACGTTTTCTCCTTTAAGTCGTTTACGCATCAATCTATCTGAAAACAAGCATACCACAAAATGCTTAAAAAACCTACTGTCATTTTCCTTAAGGGGCTCCTGGATACGCCCATTTCCAGGTGTGGAAACCATGCCCAGACTTACCAGTAACCTTCACTGGAAAGGCGGCTTTATCCTGGTTATAATGACCTGCGTAATGCAAACAACGGATCAACGGCCACTAACAAAACACATTTTCAAAACATCAAAAGGAGAGAATTTATATTATGAGAAAACAGACAACATTCCTGGCTGTATTATCCACTGCAGTATTTACTGCATCCATGGCTTTTCCGGCATATGCAAAAGCAGCCGGATGGACGGAAGAAAACGGAAACTGGTATTACTACGACTCCTACGGAGATCCCCTTACAGATACATGGAAGAAATCCGGAAATGACTGGTATTACTTAAACGCTGACGGCGTTCGCGCTTATTCCGAACAGATCGACGAATACTATGTAAACGAAGAAGGAAAACGTGTCACCTACCAGTGGGTCACTATGGACAACGAAGATTACTGGTCCGAAGATGACGCTCCTGAATTCCTTCATTACTATTATGGAAAAGATGGCAAAGCCTTAACTTCCACCTGGGCTTCCATTGACGGAAACTGGTACTACTTCAACGAAGACAGCATCATGGAGACCGGCTCCATCCAGGTAGACGGCTATAACTATTATCTTGGCGAAGACGGAAGCAGAAAGACCGGCTGGGTCCTTTTAGAAGAAGAAACAGATGATCCGGAAGATTTGAATGCCTGGTATTATTTTGACTCCAACGGACGCCGGATCGAAAATGAGATCGACAAAAAGATCGACGGTTCCTACTATACCTTTGAGGAAGGAAAAATGCAGACTGGCTGGTACAAGCTTCCTGTAACCACTGAGAACACTGCTGCATCCGACAATACTCAGGCAGAAGACTCTGCAGAAACTGCAACTGCTTCCCAGGCAACTGCCGCAGATCAGGAAGATAACTCTGTATCCCTTCCGGCGATCTCCGGCTATAAATACTATGATGAAGACGGAAAACGTGCTTCCGGCTGGCGTACCATTGAAGGCGTGGAAAATATCAGCGAAGACGGTGAATATTTCCGTTTCTACTTCAAGAACGGTGCTCCTTACTACGGAAAAGAGGACCTGGAGATCTTCACCATTGACTCCAAAAAATATGCCTTCAACACAGCAGGTGAAATGCAGACCGGCAAGCAGTCCATCAGGCTCTCTGACGGTACAGCTGCCAATTACTACTTTGACGAAGAAGGTATTATGAAAACCGGGAAACAGACCATTTATGATGAGGACCTTGGGGAGACCCAGAACTGGCTCTTCCACGCAGAAGGCAGCAAAAAAGGACAGGGGTACCATGGTATCAAAGATAACACCCTGTATGTAAATGGCCTTCGCCAGGAAGCAGACAAAGATTTACGTTTTGCCCCTGTTTCCTTAGATGATACACGCTATCTGGTAAATGTAAACGGTGCTGTACAGAAGGCAGGTTCCACCTCCAAGTCTGCTTCCAGACCAGAACTTGGCAGCGGATACAAAGATTTTAAAGACGAAAACGATATGATCTGGACTGTAAACACAGAAGGCATCATCCAGTAAGATCATCCCCAAAAACGGCGCTCCTTCCCCATCCGTTCACAAAAAGGAGCGCCCTTTTTTGTGCATTTTGCCGAATTTCTGATTTTTTTAAAAACAGGCGGTATATTTTGGAGATTTTCGCGTTATTTATAATGTAAAGTATTTTTCATCAATCATTCTACATAAAAGGGGGATTTGTGATGAGAGAACTCGCCGTTTTTTACTGTCCGAAATGCGGATACTATGCTTACTATCAGACTTCGCGCCATCCACAGTGTCCCAGATGCTGCCATCCGGATGTAATGCATATGGCGCGTATGTATTACAAAGAATTTATGGATATGGGATGTCGTGAGCGGGATGACTACCTGGCTCAGGAGATCATGAAGGACAACCCTTCTTTCTTAAAACGGATCAATGCTCCTCACAAGCGTTTTAACAGCCGTGAGATTATTGCAGAAATGAATATCGAGATCATGCGTCTGGACACAGAAAACAAGATCTTAAGCGACACTGTGAAATGGATGCACGACACCATCTGAGAGATGATCCGTGAACAGAAGGGTTATACCGACCAAAGTGCCTCCCAGATCGTAAACAGTCTGCAGGATGACAAATCCACCCATACAGACCATTAGGAAAAATACATGAAAACGATTTTTATACCGATGATCACTGATCATCTAATTTTAATAAGCCTCCCGGATCATCTGTGATCATATCATCTACCTGAGCGCTTTCACACTTGCGCAGGGAGTACAGATCATTGACCGTCCAGGCTGTGACCTTCTTTCCCAGGCTGTGGATCTGATCCACCCGGTCTTTCCGGATCAGCTCAATACTGAGCATATACTGATCTGCAGCCGGATATTGGCTGAAATCTTCTATATCCTTTGACCGGATATATCCAGTCTTGAGGGATGGTTCTACGGCTTTTACCTTTTCCAAAACAGTATAGCAGAACGATGTGATCATACACTGGTCTGTCATTCCCTTATCCCGGATCAGCTGTATGACACGTTCTGTAAAATCACTGCTTTCCGTTCCGTCCTCTTTTATTTCAATATTCAGTTTTATCCTGCCTTTGCAGGTATCCAGCGTTTCCTCCAGAGTCGGGATCTTTACATTATTATATCCTGGTCCCATACTGGCGGCAGGATGAAGTTTTTTGATCTCTTCCAGAGTCATTTCCCGGATTGTTCCATCCTGTCCCATGAGACGCTTTAAACTGCTGTCATGAAATACCACCGGAACATTATCCCTGGTCTCCTTTACATCCAGTTCGATCCAGTCTGCTCCGCTTTCTATGGCCTTTTCAAAAGCAGGGATCGTATTTTCCAGTGCTTTTATAGAGTCACCTCTGTGGGCAGTGATCTCTACTTTTTGGCTCCATGCTGCATCCAAAGCCAAAACAGGCGCCGCCTGTCCCAGGCAAATACAGACAGCCATGAGAAATACAACGCCTCCCCTGACTGCCTCTTTTTTTCTTTTTTTTATTTTCAAAATCATAAATATCACTTCCTGAAACAAATTTTCACTTGAAATGTCTCCTCTGGTGGCATATCATAGTACATAAAGCCACATTTACAAAAGAGGAGTAAAAAATGAGTATCAACGAATTGCTTAACGATTTAAAAGAAACCTATTCTTTTTCAAGTGTAACCTGCTCACAGAAACCAGGCGATGCTATGACTGACTTCGTATTCTACCTGACTCAGGACCAGATCACAAAAGTCATCGAAAAAGCCAGCCGCTTAAATTCCATCGTGGAATCCTGTGCAAACATGATCAGCATCTGCGAACCGGAATTAAAAGATACTTTAATGGCAACCACCCTTCGCTGTGTAGGAGCAAACGAACTTCACATCCGCACCTGCGATTCCATGATCAAAATGCTGATCCAGTCTTTATTCGACTGATAGTATAGCACGTATTTTTCTAAAAATACGCATCTTAAAAAAGCTTTCATAAAACTGTAAATATTTTTTTAGACATCCCCTTTCAAATAAGGTACAATATAGGTATAACAATTACACAGATCAGTTATATCACGTATCGGAAAGGGGATCTTTTTATGCAGAAAAAACATTTTCGTATTCTTGTCGCCGCAGCCTGCCTGTGTGCAGGACTATCATTTTCCGCCTATGGAGAAGAAACCATTTCCTCTGTACCTCTCTCATTTTCCTGGGATGGGGCACCAAAAGGCGGGGAGGCTGTTGGAACGCTTACTGCCACCACTACCAGCCAGTCTTTTATTGTAGAAGGCAGTGAATATCTGAAAGACGATGACACCTGGGATTATGGGGAATGGCCCTGCGCTGAAATTGAACTTTCCGCTGCTGAAGGTTATCGTTTCTCCACTCCAAACCGACGTACCTTCTCTCTGTCCGGCTGCAATGTCCAGTATAAAAGCTCAGAGATTGACAGCGACGGAAGCACACTTATCCTTCAGGTTTATTTATCCCGCATCGGCGGCCAGCTCCCTAAGATCACAGATCTGTCCTGGAGCGGAAAAAATGCCGTATGGGACAATATCGAAGGATGTGACGGCTATGAAGTCTGCCTGAAAAAAGACGGAAAAACCCTTGTAACTGTCACCTCCAAAGGAACCTCCTATGATTTTTCCGACTATATCAACAATGCCGGCTCCTATGTCTTTACGGTCCGCGCCGTAAGCACCTACGGCAGCCAGAACAGCAGCTGGTCTGCCGGTTCTGAGCCTTACATCCTTTCTGTAGAGGACGCATGGTACAGCGACAATGGAAACTGGAAAAAAACTGGAAATAAATGGCGTTTTGTATACAAAGATGAGTCCTACCCTGCCTGCAGCTGGCGGGAGATCAAAGAAAAATGGTATTACTTTGACGGAAACGGCTACATGGTAACCAACTGCTACGTCAAAGCACTTGGAGAAAACCTGTACTACTGGATCAGCGAAGATGGTGTATGGGATGAAAATGAAACCACCGCAACGCCAAACCGGGCAAGGTATCTGGTTTATTGACCTGTTGTTATTTTGTAAAATCCAGGTGGATCTGGTATCTGATCCGGTCAATATCTTATACTTTTGAAAAAGCAGCCGCCAAGGAATATATGTTCCTTAGTGGCTGCTTTTCCTAATTTTCTTGGATCACAATATCTTTTTCAATTCCAGTCCTGTACGTTTCACATATTCCCCAACATACTTTCTGAAATCCTGGTATCTAAGCATTTTCAGCCCATAAAGTACTGACCGGTACCAGTACAGTGGCAGTATCTGCCATTTTTTCATGTTTAGATACTGTCTGCAAAAATAGATCTCACTGCAAATATTGCAGGTATAAGCAAATGCTTTTACCTTCTCTGTACTGTTTCCGTGAAGGTGATGGATCACACTGTTGGGATCATACACCGTTTTCCAGCCTTTTTTCTCCATGGAAATTCCAAGTATCAGTTCTTCCTCATATAAAAATGGTGTTTCATCTAACGGAGTCACATCCAGTGCACATTTCCTGCTAAACATAAAGCAGCACCCCATAACTGCATATACCTGAAAAACTTCCGACTCATAATCATGCTCTCTTCCCCAATAACTATTATTTAACCTGGGGAAAAACAGATAAAAACGGGTTCTGAGCAAATATTTTTCTCTGATTCCCGTTTTTCTCATCATACATTCTTTCTGTATACTTCCATCACGCAGAAAAATCTTCGGTCCTACAATTCCCACATCTGGGTGATCCTGTAAATACGTTTGCAGTTCTGATATACTTCCTGTTTCATAGCGCACATCAGAATTGCTGATCAGTACTTCTTCACAGCCATCCTCAAGTGCCCTTTTTATCCCAATGTTATTTCCAGCCGAATAACCTGCATTCCGTTCATTCTGGATAAAAATAACTCCCCTTTTATCCAGGCTTTCCAACACACCAGGTTCAGGACGCACCGGTGAACAGTTATCTACCAGATAAATACGAAACTCCAATTTTTTTTCTGCTTCATGTATACTGTCTACACACGCAACCGTATCCGCCCAGCTGTTATAATTTAAAATGACAATTCCAACCATATCATTTCCTTCTGCGTCTATGTCTCCGTCTATACTTTCTCAGGTCTACGCCATTATCTTCCAGTTTTATTTCCATTAAAGTATCATGTGGGATCAAACCAACGATCAGCGGACGGATCACATATATAAATCCCCATGGAAGGAGTCCCAATGCTTTAAATCCCTGATAGCGGACTTTCACCTCATCAATACGATGCGCATAGGTTGTCTTATCAAAATCCACCGTATAACGCAGCATAGGTCTTTGAAGATTACAGCCAATATATCCCATTGCATAAAGACGCATAAAAAGGTCATAATCTTCCATTCTGCGGGTTTCCGGAGCGATCCTGTATCCGCCGGCTTTCATAAGCGGACCTTTCCTAAACATCGTTGCCGGATGTATAAACTGAGAGCCCTTTAAAAAATCTTTCTTTTCAGGAAATTCTTTTCTGTGCCAGTAATCTTCAATAATCCCAAACTCTTTCGTAAGTCCATTTACCTGGCCTGATACAAAGGCATAATAAGTATTCACATCCAGAAAATCATTCTGTGCCATCAGACGCCACGGATAACTGTAATCATCATCATCCATACGAGCTATATAACTTCCAGAAGCATGCTCCAGACATTTATTCAAAGTAGCTGCCAGTTTCATATTCTTCTCATTACGGATTGGAACGATCCTGGAATCGATCTTGCTCCACTCAACCAGCTTCTCCCAGGTATTATCTGTAGACGCATCATCACATATAATAAACTCCCAGTCAGTAAAAGTCTGCACACGAATAGACGCTATTGCCTCGTCCACTCTGTCCGCACCATTATAAACACCCATAATAACAGATATCTTAGGCCGGTCCCCTACTATACTTCCCATTTGTTTACGTTCTTCACCGTAACGCGGTTCTGCCATATTATATACCTCGTAATACTTTCATTTTATATATTTCATTATAAGAAAGGATTTCTCTGCCGGCAACTTCTTTTCTGTGATTTTATAGAGTATTTTCATGGATCTCAAGAAGATTTCACAGTTACATGTTTATTCTTTCAACAATAACCTTACATCTCTTTTTGCAAAATGTTATTCCATAAAATAAAATATTTCGTCTGTCATCATTCAGTAAATACTCATAATATCTTTGATTTTTGATCTGAGCAATCGCTTTCTGACATGCCTGTTCCATTCTCTCAAATTCTTTTGTGTATTTCAGTTCCACAATAATGCCTGAATCCGGATCATCTGTTTCTGCAACAATATCAGCAAATCCCTCACCTGCTTCAATATTTGATTTTATCAACCAATCCGCATTTCCGGTAAGTATTCCAACCAGCAGATTATGATACGAACTTTCTTTCTCCTCATTTCTGGCTTTGGTATCAAATACACTGACGGAGTTACTTAATACCCTGTTAAGATATTTTTCTATTCCTTCCGTATTTCCTTCTTCAACCGCTTTCCAGAAGAATTGCAGCTCCTCCGTATTTGAAAATTGCCACTGGTATTGATCCAAAAAGCTTCCGGACGGGCACCAGGGTCATCCTTGATCCTGTCAACATAGTTGATCACATCCCATGGACAATATATATCCACATTTCCGAAACGATAACCATCATACCATTCTTTCGTTTCTTTAAACTTATCTTCTACATTGTAATAAGAAAGAAGATCCTTTACCTCTCTATCTGTAAATCCAAATTGTTCATCAAATCTGGTATCTGTAATAGACAAAATCTTAAAGTTATTCAATCCTGTAAAAATACTTTCTTTTGAAACACGAAGGCACCCCGTTAAGACAGCAAATTCCAAAGCATCATTTGTTTTCAGCACATCCCCCAACAGTCCACGTATAAAAGTCACCATCTCTTTATAATATCCGTACTGAAAAGCTTTATCTAAAGGCACATCATATTCATCAATCAAAATGATTGTCTTTTTATCATAATGCTTATACAATAACTCAGATAAAGTCTTTAATGATCTTAAAAGGACCTGCGTGTTCATTTTAAATGAGCCTTCACTCATGGAAATAATCGCCTTATACATTTCTTTTTCATTGGAAGAAATACGATCACTATCCAAAAGAAAGCTAAAGCGGCTTGCCTCACTTCCAATCACATCAACAAAGCGATATTTCGCTTCCTCAAAACTCAGTCCATCAACGTTTTTCAAAGTGATGAAAACAACGGGATATTTACCCATAAATGAACTACACAGCTGCTTATTCTCAGAAATATACAATCCATCAAATAAAGAAGGCTTCGCTCCTATTTCCAGGAAGCATTTAAGCATACTCATATTAAGGGTTTTACCAAATCGGCGAGGACGCGTGAAAAGATTTACTTTACCACCGCTGGCAAATAGCTGTT
>ULWK01025568.1_pt1 | contig 10355 bp, 12 predicted proteins | sample 1960281 | NCBI WGS metagenome assembly ULWK01 (sample SAMEA4835810, study PRJEB28245) | human gut metagenome | biome: gut microbiome; material: fecal sample | place: Denmark | collected 2008 | reverse complement strand
CGGCACATCATTTCCACTATTTTAAATGAAACATAGTGAAAAACCTATGTTTCCGGCAGATCGGATGCGGAGAGACTCACTCTGCGATACTCCACTATGTTCTCCTACACATCCGTTTGCAACACGTCACGACTGACAAAACACGTTTGCGGGACGGCGCCACGGCCATTCTTGTAGCACATTGATAATCAAGCGCCATTCAATTTTAGCGTGGATTACTTGAGTTTTTTTAGCCGATAATCCACACCTCATTTCTTAATACATTGTAAACCAACATATTACTAAAACATATGTGGCACCGTCCCGACAAGCCACAACTCCGGAGACGATTTCAAACCAAAACACAAAGTTCATTCATGCTACCTATACCAACTATGAAAGCCAGCACCTATGTCAATGCTACTTAGGTATATTCAATTCTCAGCTGTGAATTAACAATACAGATTTGATTTGGACGAGTCGTAAGTTCTGCATATCTTAGCAAAGATTGCAATCGAATTCCTATAGATTGCTTATTTATTAAGAATCGGACAAACCAACACCAATTGATAATAGTTTATACTATGCGCAAGATATTACTTCTATTTTTGGCAGTCATGAGTTTGACATCATGTGCGACAACAGCTCATTTTTATCAGATTGCAACTATAGCCTCCACACAAATTAGGATCTCAGACGAGGGAAAATTCCGTTATAATAATAGTGGCATTGACATTGAGTATAATTTTTGGTCAGAATATGGCAAATTCGGATTCATAGTCACAAACGACACTGATAATGATATTTTCATTGATCTGTCACGCTCATTCTTCATTGTTAATGGGCTGACATTTGATTACTATCAGAACCGCACATACAAATCCGAAATAACTTGTGCACCCAAATCAACGATTGAAACTAAAGGGAAAGAAGGAGTGTGGGTCCCATCTCATACATCCCGTCATTTCTGTGAATTTTCATTACTTGATGCTCCTTATAGAGAATGCGGACTACCACGATACCCTTCCAGGAAAGACAATGCCAGCGTCGACTTTACAAACAACACTACGCCATACGCATTCGAGAATCGCATAATGGTAGTTAATAAAGGACAAGAGAGATATCTCATCAACTCTTTTTATATTCAGGCCATAACTAACATCGCTGAATCAGAAGCAGTTGGATATGAACCATTGCGCGATTGTTCTGGGAATAAGACGGGAGAAACCATTAAAATATTTAAACAGCAGGCAAACAATCGTTTCTATATCAAATATGACAAAGACGGACATAATCCCAGCATTTCAGACGATAAGATAAATAATTCTTACCAAACGAAAGAGAATATGACATCTCGAAGAAGTTTTAACTTTAGAGACGGCATTTACGGAAAGTAATCCATAAGCGCCATAAGAATATCATTGGTCAAATATCTCCATTATGATTATTATAGCAATTCTCACAATCCTTGTTGTTATACTACGACGTCCTAAAATCAAGGGCAGAATCGGAGAAATCTTTATGGCGCTTTTTCTGAAAAGCCTTCCCAAAGACAGATATAGAGTCATCAATGATTTACTTCTGACGTGGAATGGTCATAGTACACAGATTGACCACGTGATCATCTCGATTTATGGAATATTCGTAATAGAAACAAAATTCTACAAAGGCTGGATATTAGGAGGCGAGAACAGCGAATTCTGGACTCAGAACATTTATGGGCACAGATACAAATTACGCAATCCAATATACCAGAACCAAGGTCACATAAGGGCATTGAAATCTATTCTTAAGGAGCATGAAAACCTGCAGTTTATATCTATTGTTGCTTTCTCTCGACGCGCGAGGCTTCGCGTTAAAACAGAATCTACCGTAATATACTTTCACCAAGTACCGCGAATTATCAGGCGCGCCAAAATCAGAGTTCTCTCTGAAGAGCGAGTGCAATGTATTTATTCATTTCTACTCGCCAATAATGCCGAAAAGAGAGAGTCTAGAAAACACCACATATCAAATGTCAAACAGAATGTAATCAGACGCAACATCGCCGTATCAAATGGCTATTGTCCAAGATGCGGAGGGACATTGACACTCCGGGAAGGCAGATATGGCAAGTTCTATGGCTGTACAAATTATCCACGCTGTAAATATACCAAAGATAAACTGTAGGATAATATTATGACCCTCAGCGAAAATGGTTTCAGGAACAATGTAGCTCATCCTCCGCGCGCTCATATTCGTCGAGGGCGGCGGACATCAGCTCACGACCTTCGACGGCGATTTCCTCGCCTTTGGCATAATCGGGTATTGCTCCGTAGGTGTCGAAGGTCATCTTAACTACGATGTCCGGTTTATAGAGTTGGATGGCCTGGCGCGCTATGGTGTGGTTCATCAGCGAGAAGGTCCTTGTCAATATCGAATAATAGTTGTCGCTTGTCGGTATATTTTCGTCATTGACCTCATCCTTGAGTTGTCTCGTCTTCTTGCCGATTTCGACTATCCCCTTATAGGCTTTCTGCGCTTCATCGCCTATCATCCGGACTCTATCCAGAAGCGACACGCCCTTTTTCATTGCCAAATCTCCAATCGCATCCAATGCGCCTGACTTCAGTTCAATGTCTTCGGCACGGACATCCTCAAGTTCTTTGAGATAGCTTGCAATCTTTTCTGAATCAATATGATTCACATCAAATGCCACCAGAATGTCGTGCCCATTGCGCACTGCCCGGCTAAGCGGCATGGTATTGACGACGCCCCCGTCTATCAGCGTATGATAGCCGTACTTGACGGGACGGAAAAGTGACGGAATGGAAATCGAGGCCCTTATGGCATCGAACAATCTTCCCTTGCTGAACACGACTTCCTCGCCAGTATAGAGGTCCGTTGCCACAGCACGATAAGGTATCCGCAGGTCCTCGATATTGACCTCCGGAACGACTTTCTTTATCTCATCTATCACCTTTTCTCCCTTCATGAGATAGCTTTTGCTGATCGAAACGTCCAGCAGAGAGAGCAATTTGGTATTGTCAAGGTCGAAGAGCCATTCCTTGAACCCGTCCAGCCCGCCTGCCGCGTAAACGCCGCCTACCAGCGAGCCTATCGAGCACCCCGTTACTGAAGTAATATTGTATCCCCTGCTTTCCAATTCTTCAATGGCCCCGATATAGGCAAATCCTCTCGGGCCGCCACTTGAAAGCACTAAAGCGACATCCTTGTTCATCTTCATAAAAAGTTAATAATCATTTATACCAATGTACTCTTACACATTATTTCAGGTGTCGGGACGGCGCCACAGGCGTCAATGTAACGCATTGATAATCAAGCACCATTCTTTTTTAGCGTGGATTACCTGCGATATTTTAGCCGATAATCCACACCTCATTTTTTAACACACTGTAAGCCAACATGTTACCAAAATTAATGTGGCGCCGTCCCGACACAGGCCGAGCGTTCCATTCCGAGCAGTTTTACCTTCCTGTCGACTCCTCCGGCATAACCGGTCATACTGCCGTCTGCGCCAACTACCCTATGGCAAGGTATGATGAGAGAAATGGGATTATGACCGACTGCACTGCCCACGGCTTGGGCTGACATCCTCCGGCACCCTTTCTGTTCGGCAATGCGGGCAGCAATTTCACCATAAGTCATTGTCTTACCGAAAGGAATAGTCAGTAAAATTTCCCAGACAGCCATCCGGAAAGGCGTCGAATCCAACGTCAATGCCGGTGTAAAACCCGGGTCATGCCCGCTGAAGTAAATGTCAAGCCACTGCCGCACCTGCACAAAGACAGGAACATCTTTCTCCTCAATCTCATCATCAATGTTACCCGCAAAATACTTCTGCCCATCAAACCAAAGTCCTGTCAAGGCGTCGCCATCACTGGCAAGAGTAATCCCGCCTAGACACGAATTATAGTGCTGAATGTAAATCATGTTTCCCGCCCATCAATAATAATGTATGAAGTCAGCATAAAGTTATACCAAATATTTCAGCGCGACAAGTCATTCAGATTATTTGCGGGACTATAAGCCAAAGCGACACGGCAATCATTATTCCTGCAACCACTTTCTGGTAGAGTTTCTTGTTCACATTCCTGATGAAACGCATGGCGATAAAGTTCCCGAGCATCATCGCACAACCGATTCCGCAGCCGTTGTAGCTTCCGATGCAATATAACTGACAGGAGCAAGTTCCAGTGTCAGGAATACAGCACTGCTGAGCGGCCCTGAAATTCCCAGAAGGCCATTGACAAGACCAGTCACTCCACCGCCGAAACCAACCGAGCCGGACAATAATCCTGTGGCCAGGCCCACCACAATAAGTATCACGTACATCATACTTAAACTGTTGTATCTGTCTTTATTTCATCATAAAAGTCATACAGTGCGGCTGCTTCATGCAACTTATTCTTCATATAACTTACAGCTTGCTTTGGATAGATGATCTTGACCCCTGAGCCGTAACTCATGAACACCGAGTACATTTCAACATTGATCACGACCTCAATCTGAAAGACACAGCTGCCGTCCTCTTCATTCATCTCCAGAAGTTTCTGCGACGGATGGACAGGCTTCGTGCTGATATATCGGCTCTGCTCGCGCACCGCCCGGAACCTTACCTTCCTCGGGGAATCCTTCATATTCTTGCTCACGCCAATCACATCGTCAAAGAAATGCTCAGAATCGAAATCCGGATTCTCCCGGAAAGGGATGTCGGCAGGTTCAATGCTTACTATTCTGTCAAGAGCGAGATTGAACAGGACAAGATCGGACGCACGACTGCCGAAAAGGAACCAGCGGTTACGGAATTCCTTCAGGAGATATGGGCACAATATGTATTCCTGGGGCTCTCGCGCAGAAAAAGACTGATACGATATCCGGAGCGTCTGCTTATGGGCAATGTAGTTGTACAACGGGTTAAGCAATTTCAACCCTTTCAAGTCCGGCACATTGTCAAAATGCACGATGGGTCTGCGGTTGTTCTTCGTAACGGCCAACTTGTCCTGGAGACGGCTTATGACATCGCTCATTTCTGAGAATTGGTCAAAATCCTGCAACTGGCGAAGCATGTCGACCGCTTCCTGCATAACCTCATAGTCATTCTGGGACAACGGCATGTCCGTTATGCTGTAATCCGGGTCTGTATACCGGTAATACTTGTGGTCATAAACCTCAATAGGAGCATTGTAGCCCAATTTATCTGAGCGCATCATTTGGATATCAGCCTGAACCGTACGCACAGAGACACCTTTGCTGATGCCCTCCATATCATAGAGGGCATCGCTGCAGGCCTCCACCAGATTCTCAAGCGTCCAGCGTCGGTACCTGTTTCGAAGACAATTGTCAATGGTCTTGTATCGGATCAACGCATTCTTATTTGCCGGCATATCAATGATAATTTATGTTGCAAATATACGCAAGTTCTACGCAATCAATTTGCGCAGAACAAAAAAACACAATTTTCTACAAAAAATTTTTCACCACGCAGAAAGACTGCGGAGTGCCCATATAACTTTGCACCCGTTGATTCGGACATGTATCGGATCACAGAAAGACTGCGGTAGTTCAGTTGGCAGAACATTAGTTTTTTTTTGTGAGGACATTTCCTTTCAAGGACTAATCTCCACATACTCCCTAATCTTGCTTAAAACTAATGACGCAGGTTCGAGCCCTGCCCGCAGTCCTAAAATAATTATCATGGAAAAAAACATTGACAAAAGTAGCTCTGCGCTATAGGGCATTGTTCCTCGGCATTGACCGCGAGGACATTGACATAACTTCCGAAGTCACCGTACCGGCTTCTGCATTCGTAGCCCGACTGAACGAGAACGGCTTCTGCGTGAGCGAGGAACTGCTCCACGCCCTCAACGCGGTCTCTGCAGACACACTCGCAGAGCTCACGGATTGTGTCAATGACGTGATGGGCGTCAATCTTAACTGGGCTTCTCTTGTCAAGGGGTGGGACGTCCCTACAGGGGAATCATGCGCAGACCATATAATTACTTGGATTGCAAATATTTGCGGCGGTAAAAAGTCCGGATACAATGGCACGACACTTCCTTGCGGGCACTTTATTCCTGACGGCACATTTCCTCTGGAGCGCTACAACGGCTGTCCGTTCTGCGGAAGGCCGTTCAAAACTGCCGACTTTGTTTATAAAGGCCAGGGCAGCAAACTAAAAGAGCTCAGACTGTTTACCGAGGATGACATCCGTAACGTCTTCGTTTCGCTCTTGACTTCTTCGACACCTTTGGATGCGACCCAGAAAGACTCCCTCAAGTTGCTTCTAGATCACTACCCTCTCCCGGCCGACATTGTAATTCCTATGAAGGAAACTTCAATGCTTGTTGTCACGGCTTTGGTCAAACAGGGAAAAGCAGATGAGGCTTGCGTGCTTCTCAAAACCCCGGTTGACATCCTACGCTATCTCTGGTATGAAAAGACAGGCCATGTTCAGATCATTGAACCTAAGGCCCTTGTAGTTCATGCAATGAATATGTATTATCATATGTGGGGACCTCTTGACAAAGGCTTGGATGCTGCAAAAGAAATGACGCAGAATCTGAAGCTCAAATATGACCGCAAAGTTTGTTTACGTGTCGCCAAATGGCTGAATGCCATACCGATGACGGCGGCACATGCAGCTGAGGACATGAATCCGAAACGCGGCATGTGGGTACGTATGATCCGTGCTCTCCGTTTAGGTGAGTATTCACGCAAACCGGGCATGGAGCATCTGGCCGAGATTCTTGATGTCTTCTACAAACAGGACTATTCTACCTGGCAAGGCCGTGTGGACAAGGCCCGTTCCGAAAATGATGCAGACAAGACACTTGCACTGCTCAAGGAACGGCCCGGGACGTTTGCACGTTGCCTGTTCGCCACAATGCTTCGTTTCGGCAGCGACAAGACATTGGCTGCTTTCGACGAAATCGCCGACAGGCTTCCTGCGCGGCTGTTGTTGTCATTAGGCAATGCAGCCGAGACCTATTTTGATATAAAGGAGCCACGAGTTGCGCGCCCGATCACAGGGGTAACACGCAGGATCAATGCGAACAAGCTGCTCGGACTGTACAATGACGAGGCCAGGAAAGAGATGGTCAAGAGTGTCAATGAAATCTACAAGTCTTCTATGGAACGCCGTTTCGCTTCCATGAAGACTGAAGCCAAGACCATATACATTGATCCGACTCTTTACAATATTCCTGTAAGTGTGGGCGACCGCACATCGACTGTTCAAGACGCATCCTGCGCCTTGATGGGGACCCGTTTTCCTGTAGACGGGGAAACTGTACATCTGTTCCTCCAGTGGGGAAAAGGATTGCATGCCCAGCCTCTCGACATGGATTTGAGTTGCCGGAGGGAAAAACGGATTATTGCTATTTCGGGAATCTTACCTGCCATGGAGCAAAGCACTCCGGAGACATTCGGGAGATTCCGGAAATGGTCGGCACTGCTGAATACATTGACCTTTCTCTTCCTGAACTGGAGGCGGAAGGCGCCAATTATGTGACTTTCACATGCAATGCCTACTCTTACGGTGCACTCTCCCCTAACCTCGTCGTCGGCTGGATGGATTCAGCATTTCCAATGAAAATCTCTAAAAGAACAGGCGTAGCATACGACCCGTCATGTGTCCGGCACATGGTGCGGATCAGCGAGGCGAACTTGTCCAAGGGATTGGTATTCGGTGTCTTGGATATCGCGAAGCGTGAGATCATCTGGCTTGAGATGCCTTTCACGTCTCAGATTATCCACGATGCCGACAGCAAATCAATCGAGGCGCTTCTGCGCCGCTTGGAAGAAAAGATTTCAATCGGAGAACTCCTCGAATTGAAGGCCAAAGGACAAAACTTAAAATTAGCAGAATCTGCCGTCAGGGCCGACGAGGCATACACCTACGACTGGGCATTGAATCCGGCAGAAGTAAGCCGCCTGCTGAGTGCTTGATAACGCTTGCGGTACCGCTCGGAAACGCTTGCCCTCTCGTGGCGGGACGCGGCCACGGTCAAATTTATAACTCATTAATAATCAGATATCATTTAACCCCAAGCGTGGAATCGCAGCCGTTTTTTGGCCACAATTCCACGCTCCATTTCATAAAAAACTGAAAATCGACACATTGCGAAACAAAGCGTGGCCGCGTCCCGCCAATTGATTTTTCACTATATTTGCAGAAGCACAAAACTAAAATTACAATGAGTACACCTCCTATTAAAATCAATGATAGCCTTTTCTGCCTTGCCAATGATTGGGAGAAAGGCGAACATCGTTATTATCTTGAGTTATCCAAGACAGAGGATCCCAAGAACACGATTCTAGTCGTAGGGGTCAATCCTGGCGGAAAAACTGACCCTGAAGAGAAACATATTGGCCGAACCATCCGCCGTGTGTGCGATTTGGTAATTGGTAAGGGAGAAGACGACACCAAGTATGATAGCGCACTTTTTGTAAACCTCACACCGAAAATTGCGATAACCCCATCTGGGTTAAAGGATTCCAAGAAACTACAAGACCTCCATGAGAAGAATATCAAGAGAATCAAAGCCCTTATACAAGGACAAGAAGAAGGACGAAAAAGACGCATAAGTAATGTTCTTTTCTGCTTCGGCAATTCATTCAAATACGGCAAGGACAATGGTTTATTTACAAAAGTTATCGATGTCATAAAAGAGGAATTGCCTCTACCAGAATCAAAGTATTGGTGTCTGGGGATAAGCAACAAGGGATATCCTATTCATCCTCTTGCACGTATAAAAGATATGAGGCTGAGGAAATGTTCAATCAATCAGGATTTTACGTTTTCCCTAAAAGATTAAAGTAGTATTCAAGGAGTCAAATCAGAGTCACTACAGTTCTATCACGACCTCCCCATAGGACTGTCTCTGAAGATCATAGAACTGTTCATCGGACTCGATTCCTGTCAGATTGCCGTCGTTTATCCAGTTCTGATATGCCAAAGCTTCCTCCTTGGGTATTCCAAGATTCTCAGCGTAGGCGTCATAGAACTCGAATTTCTCACCGCTTCGTTGGTGGTCATACTTGAGCAAAATATCCATCAATGTAACTTTTTGGCCATCCTCAACCCTGTTATAAGGGTTGTCAAGGATGGACTTTGCAAAATCATTGTTCATAATTTGCATTTTTAATCATTTCCAATGCCTTCTCGTGCTTGGCGTTTATGCGTCCAAGCTCTTTGATTTTGGCCGTATCATTTGATGCGACGGCTGTTTCATAAGACACTTTGCCCCGCTGCAGATTGTGGTGGAGGTCATTGAGTTTGACATGGATTGCGGTGACATTGCCGGAAGCGATGATATTTTCCACGTACTCGAAATATCCAACTTTTTCCTTGTCATGAGACAAAAGCGCCAATGCTGCAATCACCTCATCTTCAACACCTTTGTTTTTCAAATCCTCAAGCGTCATTGAGGAATCCTCCACAACGTCATGAAGGAACCCGGCCTTGATCTCAGCATCAGAGTTCCCCATAAGTCCGACTGCAAGCGGATGCAGAATTGCAGGATTACCATCCAGGTCTTTCTGTCCAGCGTGCGCTTCAAGCGCAATTTTCAATGTTTCTTCAATTCTTGTCATAACAGTAACTATATGGGCCGCCATAAATGGACTGTGCGGTCACAAAACCCATCTTGCTGCCTCGCGCGCTGGCAGCCCGTAAGGTTTGTTCCCGCTGCCGGTATGTTAATAAAAGGAAATTAATCGAAGTGGAGAACCCTCTTTCATCTTTTGCGAATATAGCAAACTTTTATCAAAGTACAAATTTTTTTTGCAGTCAGTATCCAATAATCTCCATCGAATTCATCAGTCAGCCTCAGTCAAACTGGCTGAAAAACGGAGAGACATATGCAACGGTCAGGCTCGGCCGATGCAAGTTCGGTGAAAGAAAGACCAAATGCCATAAATGCCCTGTCCATTGCTACCGTCCAGACATGAGGGAAAAGATACGCGAAGTCATGCGGTTCAGCGGACCTCGGATGATATTCCACCACCCTATGGAAGCGTTACGCTATATACTGACAAAATAACAACGTCATATCATCATCATGATCCGCACTTCAGCCTTAACGAACGGATAGTGCATCACCACCTCATAAACCCGAGCTGAAGTTACAGGCAGCCCATCCTTCCGGACATGAAGTCGTCTCTTATTTATGATTTCTGCAATCTGCTCCGTCTGCAAACCTCCGTTCCGTTCTGCAAGCACATACAATATAGCCTCTTCGATCTTCATATTGTTAATCCTCTTTAGGCTTTATATCAAACTGACGAGCCATTGTCCATGATTACCTTATATACGAGTTGAACATCCTGTGCACTGTAATCGACTGTCCCCGACTCTGACAGCAACCAGATAA
>ULWK01057194.1_pt1 | contig 10549 bp, 7 predicted proteins | sample 1960281 | NCBI WGS metagenome assembly ULWK01 (sample SAMEA4835810, study PRJEB28245) | human gut metagenome | biome: gut microbiome; material: fecal sample | place: Denmark | collected 2008 | reverse complement strand
CCCGATCCGGCAATCCCGGGTCGGGCCCGACTATTGTCAAACAGAGAGGGAACAGCTCATGCTTACACTGGATAAAATCTACCATGCTAAGTTCGTCTTGAAGCAGGTTGCCCGCAAGACCGACCTGATCGCCGCCACACGCCTGTGCCCCGGCACCGATCTGTACCTGAAAACCGAAAATTTGCAGGTTACAGGCAGCTTCAAGGTCCGCGGCGCGTACTACAAAATCAGCCAGCTGTCCGCGGAGGAGCGCGCGAAGGGCGTCATTGCCTGCTCGGCGGGCAACCATGCGCAGGGCGTGGCGCTGGCCGCGACCCGCATGGGCATCAAAAGCGTTGTCTGTATGCCGGACGGTGCCCCTATTATGAAGGTAGAGAGCACAAAGCGCCTCGGTGCTGAGGTCGAGCTGGTCAAGGGCACCTACGACGACGCGCATGACCGCGCCGTGGAGCTGCAGGAGCAGACCGGCATGACCTTCATTCATCCTTATGATGACGAGCTGGTCATCGCAGGGCAGGGAACGATTGGTCTCGAAATCCTCGACCAACTGCCCGATGTGGACGCGGTCATCGTGCCTATCGGCGGCGGCGGCCTGATCTCCGGCGTGGCGTTCGCCATCAAGAGCCTGCGCCCCGAGGTAAAGATCTACGGCGTGCAGGCCGCGGGTGCGCCCAGCATGGAGCACGCCTTCCACGACCACAAATATGAAACGCTGGACAGCGCCGTGACCTTTGCCGACGGCATTGCGGTCAAGACGCCCGGCGAGACGACGTTCGACATGGTCAGCCAGTACGTGGACGAGATCGTTACGGTCAGCGAGGACGAGATCGCCGCGGCCATTCTGGCGCTGATGGAGAACCAGAAGCTCGTCGCCGAGGGCGCAGGTGCCACGCCGGTGGCCGCCGCACTGTTCGGCAAGCTGCCACTGGCGGGCAAGAAAACGGTCTGCCTGATCTCCGGCGGCAACATCGACGTGAACATTCTGTCCCGCGTCATCACCCGCGGCCTTGTTATGAGCGGGCGCAAGACGAACCTGATGATCGCGCTGGAGGACAAGCCCGGCCAGCTGAGCCTGGTCAGCGACATTGTCTCCGCCTGCGGTGCGAACGTCGTCAGCGTCCACCATGATCGCAGCGATGCAAACATGGCCATCACAAGCTGCTTCCTGAAGCTCGGACTCGAAACGCGAGATGCCGCGCAGATCGAGACCATTAAGCAAAAGCTGACGGAGGCAGGGTTTAAGCTGGTGACGGAGCGCGCCTGATTCTCATGCTATGTAGGGGCGAACAATGTTCGCCCCTACAGGGTGGAAAAATTTTATACCTTGACGCCCGCCGCCAGCAGCTCCACAAACTGCTTGGCTACGCGCGGGCTGCGGCCACCGGCGCGCAGGGCAAAGGCGGCACCCTTGATAAAGAGCTGGTCGCTGGGCATCTGGACATTGTACTGCTTCGCCAGCTCCAGCAGGATGCGGTCATAGCGGTCCTTATCAGGCTGCTGGAACGTCACCGTCAGGCCGAACCGGGCCGACAGGCTCATAAGCTCCTGCCGGGTGTCCATCGCGTGCAGGTCGTCGCCGCTGCGGTCCGCCATCGTCTCCTTGACGAGGTGGCGGCGGTTGCTTGTGGCGTAGACCGCCACATTATGGCTGGGCCCGCCGACGCCGCCCTCCAGGATTGCCTTCAGCGCCGCAAAGTCGTCATCGTTGGAGGCAAAGCTCAAGTCATCAATAAAGAGGATGAATTTCAGCGGGTTCTTAGCCAGCTCGTCCATCAGGGCGGGGATCTGGTAGAGCTGGTTCTTCTTCACCTCGATCAGGCGCAGGCCGTCGGGCGCAAACTCGTTGGCAATTGCCTTGACCGTACTGGACTTGCCCGTGCCCGCATCGCCGTAGAGCAGCACGTTATTGGCCGGGCGGCCCTCCAGCAGGGCGCGGGTGTTGGCAATGACCTTCTCGCGCTCCTGCTCGTAGCCGGGCAGCTCGCTCAAACGCTGCGGGTCGGGGTAGCGCACCGGCACTAGATGCCCGTCCTCCAGCGCAAAGACATGGTGGCGGGCAAACATGCCGTAGCCCTTCTGGCCCATGGCCGCACGGCGCGCCTCATAGGCCGCGTGGTAGTCGGCGTCGGGCGTTGTCTCCCACCGCGGCAGGAACACTGCCGCGCCGGGGAACACCTCGTCCAGCGGCGCACGGCCAAGCGTCTGCAAAAAGTCCAGCTCGCTGTTCAGCGCAGTCTCCAGCACGGGGCCGGCATCCTGCCCGGCTGCCACACGCAGGCAGAGGTTTTCCTCCTCGAGCACGGCATCCAGCAGGGCCTCGGTCCAGTTGGTGCCGCGGGCAAACAGCGCCGCCTCAAACGCGGCGACAGCGCCCGTCAGGGCGTCCTCATCCGCCGCCAGCGCCGCGTGCAGAGAGCGCAGCGGCTCCGCCGCCAGCAGGCCGCGGAACACCACAAGCCCATCCAGATGGGCCAGCCATTCATTACGAAGCATATTCATATTCCTTTCCCAAGAGATACACTCTTTACCACCAGTATAAACGCCGTGGCAAAAAGTTGCAAGATTTGTTGCGGAATTTTCAAACAAGTCTTGACAAATCTGCAAAAGTACGGTATAGTTTATCACACATTCAGACAATGCGTGGATGGGAAGTTAGTAACGGTCCCGCACCCTGCAGAGAGCTGCCGGTCGGTGCAAGGCAGCAGGGCAGCAGACCGCGAACTGATCCCGGAGCAGACCACCCGAAATCACAGTAGGGCGGTACGGGCGCACCCGTTACAGTGCCGGGCCTTGTTGGAGGCCCATGAGGTGGGGGCACTGCCCCAATAAGAGTGGTACCGCAGAGCTATATACAGGCTTTGTCTCTTGGAATACAAGGGGCAAAGCCTGTTTTGTTTTATCCTTTGCCCCTCTTACGGGAGGCCGCCGCGGCGGGGTGAGGTCACCCCGCCCTACAGACCCCCGGCAGGCCGTGCTAAAACCAGGAAGGAGCAGAAACATGAAATTGACCGGTTCACAGATCTTCGTCGAAGTGCTGGTCGAGCAGGGCGTTGACACCCTGTTCGGCTATCCCGGCGGCGCAGTGCTGAATCTGTACGATGAACTTTATAAAAACTCGGACCGCATCCGCCATGTGCTGACCGCCCATGAGCAGGGCGCGTCCCACGCGGCGGACGGCTACGCCCGCGCCACGGGCCGCACCGGCGTCGTGCTGGCCACCAGCGGCCCCGGTGCCACGAACCTCGTCACCGGCATTGCCACAGCCTACATGGACAGCGTGCCGATGGTCGCTTTCACCGGCAACGTCGCCACAACGCTGCTGGGCAAGGACTCCTTCCAGGAGGCCTACATTGAGGGCATTACGATGCCCATCACGAAGCACAACTACACGGTGCGCCGGGTCGAGGACCTGGCCGACACGATGCGCGCAGCCTTCCGCATTGCGCAGTCGGGCCGCAAGGGTCCCGTCCTCGTCGATATTCCAAAGGACATCACGGCTGCCTCCTGTGAGTTCACCCCCAAGGCTCCCGAGCTCATCCGCACCGTGACCCGGTATAATGAGGAGGACGTCAAAAAGGCCGCTCAGATGATCAACGCGTCGGAGCGCCCGATCGTCTACTTCGGCGGCGGCGTCCGCAGCGCGGCGGGCTGCCAGCCCCTGCGCGATTTGCTGGAAAAGACCGGCATGCCCGCCACCTATACCCTGATGGCCGCCGGTGTCCTCAGCTACGGTGAGCCGCACAACTTAGGGCTGCTGGGTATGCACGGCTGCTACGCCGCCAACAAAGCCATTGACGAGGCCGATTTGGTCATTGCCGTGGGCACACGGTTCAGTGACCGCGTGGCGCTGAACCCCGACAGCTTCGCCAAGCGCGCGAAAATCATCCAGATCGACATTGACCCCAGCGAGCTGGGCAAGAATGTGGACGTCGATTTAAGCCTGACCGGCGACGCCAGCTACATTTTGCAGGCCATTCTACCCTACGTCGAAAAGACCGAGCACAAGCTCTGGATGGAGCAGATCCGCGGCTGGCAGAAGAACGACTACAAGCCCGCGGACAGCGACACCGAGCTGAAGCCGCACCAGATCATTGATGAGATCTGCAATCAGGCAGGCCCCGAGGCCGTTTACGTCACCGACGTCGGCCAGCACCAGATGTGGGCGGCGCAGTATCTGCACCACACGAAATCCCGCGGCTTCCTGACCAGCGGCGGTCTGGGCACAATGGGCTTCGGCTACGGCGCGGCCATCGGTGCACAGATGGCGCTGGGCAGGGATGCCCGCGTCGTCATGCTGACGGGCGACGGCTCGTTCCACATGAACCTGAATGAGGCCTGCACCGCCGTCAGCTACGACCTGCCCATCATCACGGTAATTTTCAACAATCAGGTGCTCGGCATGGTGCGCCAGTGGCAGACGACCTTCTACGAGAAGCGCTACTCCGACACAGACCCGCACCGCAAGACCGACTTTGTCAAGCTGGCCGAGGGCTTCGGGGCCAAAGGCTACCGCGCTGCGACGCCAGCCGAGTTCAAGGCGGCGTTCGCCGACGCGATGAAGCAGAAGGGTCCGAGTTGGATCGACTGCCGCATCGGCAAGGACGAAAAGGTCCTGCCGATGATCCCCGGCGGCGGCACCGTCAACGACATCATCATGGAATGAGGTGACACGCATGGAACAGAACAACAACACCCGGCGGGTCATCAGCCTGCTGGTGGACAACAGCAACGGCGTTCTGGCGCGCATTTCCAGCCTGTTCTGCCGCCGCGGCTTCAACATCGACAGCCTGACGGTATCCGCCACGAATGACCCCTCGGTCAGCCGCATCACGGTCACACTGCGCGGCACCGAACAGGCGCTGAACCAGCTGATTTTACAGACTGAGCGCCTTGAGGTCACCCGACAGATCTTTGAGCTGGACCCCGACAAGAGCCTGCAGCGCGAGCTGCTGCTTTTAAAGGTAGAGTGCGACACCCAGAACCGCGCCGAGCTGCGGGAGATTTCCAGCATTTACAAGGCAAAGATCATCGACCTGTCGCCCGACAGCATGATTTTTGAACTGACCGGCAAGCCGGACAAGATCGACGCCTTTTTGACCATGTTCAAGGGCTACAACATTCTGGAGCTCTGCCGCACCGGCGTCACCGCGCTGGAGCGCGGCGGCAAGCACGAGCACATGCAGAAGCTCGCGCAGGAGGTCGGGGAGGCGCAGTTGCCTCTGCTGGGTACGCATTGCCATTGAGCTGCTCGTAAATTTTCAATGCCTGTAGCGGCGGATTCCATATCCACCCGCCGTAGGCTGCACTGCACGGGCGCATATAGAATGCGCCCCTACGGATTTTTATTTTCGTTTCCCATTTAAAATTTAAAAATATAAAAAGTATCAACAACAAAAGGAGACACCACCATGGCTATCAACAAGTACTATGATTCCGACTGCAACCTCGGCGTGCTCGACGGCAAGACCGTTGCCGTTATCGGCTTCGGCTCCCAGGGCCACGCTCATTCCGAGAACCTGGCCGAGAGCGGCGTCAATGTCGTTGTCGGTCTGCGCAAGGGCTCTGCCCACTGGGAGAAGGCCTCCGAGTTCGCTGCCACCCATGATAACTTCAAGGTCATGGAGGTCGAGGAGGCTGCCAAGGCCGGTGACGTTGTCATGATGCTGGTTCCCGACGAGCTGTGCGCCGACATCTACAACACGCAGGTTGCCCCCTACATGACCGAGGGCAAGGCACTGGCCTTTGCCCACGGCTTCAACATCCACTTCAAGACCATCACCCCGCCGAAGAATGTTGACGTCATCATGATTGCTCCCAAGGGCCCCGGCCACATCGTCCGCCGCCTGTACACCGAGGGCGAAGGCTGCCCGTCCCTGATCTGCGTGGAGCAGGACTACACCGGCAAGGCCAAGGAGATCGCCCTGGCCTACGCCTCCGGCATCGGTGCCGGCCGCGCCGGCATCCTCGAGACGACCTTCAAGGAGGAGACCGAGACCGACCTGTTCGGTGAGCAGGCAGTGCTCTGCGGCGGCGTCTGCGAGCTGATCCAGGCTGGCTTCGACACGCTGGTCGAGGCCGGCTACGCCCCCGAGATGGCCTACTTTGAGACCTGCCACGAGATGAAGCTGATCGTTGACCTGATCAACGAGGGCGGCTTCTCCAAGATGCGCTACTCCATCTCCAACACCGCCGAGTACGGCGACTACCGCACCGGCAAGCGCCTCATCACCGAGGATACCCGCAAGGAGATGAAGCAGGTCCTGAAGGAGATCCAGGACGGCACCTTCGCCTCCGAGTTCCTGACCGAGATGAGCCCGAAGGGCGGCCGCAAGACCCACTTCCTCGCACAGCGCCGCATCGCCGCCAACCATCCCATCGAGAAGGTCGGCGCCGAGCTCCGCAAGATGATGAGCTGGCTGAAGAAGTAATTATAAGATAACGCTCTAAGCCTTCCCCCGAGGGGGGAAGGTGGCCCCGCAGGGCCGGATGAGGGCAGAGCTCCCGCAGCATCCCGTTTACGGGCGGCGGGCGTAAGGCCGCCCCTCATCCGCCGCTTCGCGGCACCTTCCCCCGCAGGGGGAAGGCATTTTATATGAAAACGGAGAAAACCTATGAACAGCGATAACGTCAAAAAAGGCCCGGAGCGGGCACCAAACCGCAGCCTGTTTTATGCGCTGGGCTACACGCCGGAGGAGCTGGACCGTCCGCTGATCGGCGTCGTTTCCGCCTACAGCGAGATCGTCCCCGGCCACGCCCATCTGGATAAGATCGCCGATGCCGTCAAGGCTGGCGTGCGCATGGCAGGCGGCACCCCCATCCTCATCCCCGCCATCGGTGTCTGCGACGGCATCGCTATGGGCCATGTGGGCATGAAATACTCCCTCGCCAGCCGTGAACTGATCTGCGACAGCGTTGAGACGATGTTCATGGCCCACCAGCTGGACGGTCTGGTACTGGTTCCCAACTGCGACAAGATCGTGCCCGGCATGGTCATGGCCGCCGTCCGCATGGACGTGCCCGCCGTGGTCTGCTCCGGCGGCCCGATGCTGGCAGGCCGCTACGGCGGCGAGGAGGTCAGCCTTTCCAAAATGTTCGAGGCTGTCGGCGCGTACAAGGCCGGTATGATCGACGACGCTCAGCTTGAGGACTGCACCTGCAACTGCTGCCCGGGCTGCGGCTCCTGCTCCGGCATGTACACGGCCAACAGCATGAACTGCCTGTGCGAGGCCATCGGCATCGCGCTGCCCGGCAACGGCACGATTCCCGCCGTCTACGCCAAGCGCCTGCAGCTGGCCAAGCACGCCGGTATGGCCATCATGGACCTGGTCAGCCGCGGCGTGACCGCGCGCCAGATCATCAACGAGCGCTCCATCCGCAACGCCCTGACCTGCGACATGGCGCTGGGCTGCTCCACCAACACGGTGCTGCACCTGCTGGCGATTGCGCAGGAGGCGGGCTGCCCGATTGACCTGAAGCTCTTTAACGAGATTTCCGCCAGAACGCCGAATCTCTGCCATCTGGCCCCCGCCGGCCCCACCCACATGCCCGACCTGTATAAGGCGGGCGGCATCCCGGCGGTGCAGGCTGAGCTGGCGAAGAAGAACCTGCTCGACCTCGATGTTCCCACCGTCACCGGCAAAACGCTGGGAGAGAACATCCGCGGTGCGAAGATTCTCAACGACAAGGCGATCCGCTCCATCGACAATCCGTACAGTCAGACCGGCGGTCTGCAGATTCTGTGGGGCAACATTGCGCCGGACGGCTGTGTCGTCAAGCGCAGCGCCGTTGCGCCTGAAATGCAGGTCCACAGCGGCCCCGCGCGCGTCTTTGACAGCGAGGATACCGCGATTGCGGCTATCTACGCAGGTGACATCCACCCCGGCGACGTAGTGGTCATCCGCTACGAGGGCCCCAAGGGCGGCCCCGGTATGCGCGAGATGCTCAACCCCACCAGCGCACTGGCGGGCATGAAGCTGGATACCACGGTGGCACTCATCACGGATGGCCGCTTCTCCGGTGCGTCCCGCGGCGCGGCCATCGGCCACGTCAGCCCCGAGGCAGCCTCCGGCGGCCCCATCGGTCTGGTCAGGGAAGGGGACACCATCGAGATCGACATTCCGAATGCGTCCATCCACCTGGCCGTCAGCGACGACGAGCTTGCCGCCCGCAAGGCCGCCTACGTCCAGCCCGAGCCGAACATCAAGACCGGCTGGCTGGCACGGTACGCAAGGTTGGTCACCAGCGCCAATCTGGGCGCGGTGCTGAAGTAAATTCCAAAATAAAAAAGTGCTGCTTTCCGCAATGGATTGCAGCACTTTTTTGTTGCCCTGTAGGGGCGGCATATATGCCGCCCGCGGCCTTGCCTTAACCGCCCGTTTGCCTTACACGCCCCTTTAACGGTTCACACTGTAGGGAGGGGTCTTGACCCCTCCGCGGCGGGGTGTGGGCACCCCGCCCTACGGTTCTCCCGTTCACCTTACTCGCTCATCCCTCCGGGACACGTGCGTCACCTGCGGGGCGTCGGGGACGCCGCCCCCTACAACCATCCGGGGAACAGGCAATGACGGCAAGACCCCGCGGCGGCCAGAGGGCACCCCGCCCTACGTCTCCGGCAAAAGCGCATACCGCGGTTATTTTGCCTCTGCGTGCGCCCTCGCCAATTCCAGATATTCTTCTTCGTTGGCCTTGATGGCGGCAGCCTGTGCCGCGCTGACGGGCCGCACGACCTTGCCGGGTATGCCGATGACAAGGCTCCCCGCGGGCACCTGCATGTTCTCCGGCACAAGCGCCCCCGCGGCGATCAGGCAACCGTCCCCGATGACCGCGCCGTTCAAAATCGTCGCGTGCATCCCAATCAGGCAGCCGTCGCCCACCGTGCAGCCATGCACAACGGCCCCGTGTCCGACGGACGTTCCGCGCCCCACCGTCACATCCAGCCCGGGGCCGGTGTGCAGCACGGCGTTGTCCTGCACATTGGAGTTTTCCCCAATGGCAATGCTCCCGGTGTCCGCCCGCAGCACCGCGCCGTACCAGACGCTGCTGTTTTTCTCAAGCCGCACGCTGCCCGCCAGTGTGGCGTTTTCGGCCACAAACGCCGCGCCGTTTTCGGCAGGGGCGTGGTTGTTTATTGTGATGAAAGCCATACTATTGCATCTCCGTTCTTTTTGCGCATTTCCGCACGTTGTAGGGGTCGGCGTCCTCGACGACCCGGGCCGTTCACGGCCACCGTCAGGTTTCGCGGGCGAGCACTGCTCGCCCCTACAAAACTAATTATAACGCGCCCAAACAAAATTGCAAACACCCTGCCAAATGTGCTACAATATTCCCGTAACCACAAAGGAGTTGTATTATGGCAATCAAAATGATCTGCAGCGACATTGACGGTACGCTGCTGCAATATGGCCGCAAAAAGCTGGAGGGCGAAATTTTCGACCAGATCCGCGCCCTGCATGACCGCGGCATCCTGTTCTGCCCGGCATCCGGGCGGCAGTACACCAGCCTGCGCCTGCTGTTTGCGCCGGTGGCCGACTGCTGTGTTTTCCTGTGCGAGAACGGCGGCGTGCTGTTCAAGGACGAGCACTGCATCGCCGAGAACCCGATGCCCCGCGCACTGGCGGAGGAAATCGCCCACGACCTGTGGGACCGCAGCGACGGCCAGGGCGAGGTCATGCTCTCGGGCCAGAACTGCGCCTATCTGATGGAGCGCGGCCTCGGTATGCTGGACCGCATCCAATTTATCGGCAACCGTTACAAGGTCATCTCCGACCCGTCCGAGATTCCCGAGGAGATCGTCAAGGTGTCGGTCTACCTGCATGAGGGCGTGGAAAAGTACACGGACCGCTTTGTGCCGCGCTGGCAGCAGGCCAACTGCGCTGTGGCGGGCCCGTACTGGATCGACACGACCACCGCCAACAAGGGTGTCGGCGTCGAGTCGCTCTGCCGCGTGCTGGGCTTCGCCCATGACGAGGTCATGGCCTTCGGCGACAACTACAACGATGTAGCGATGCTCGATCTTGTCGGCACGCCTTACATCATGGACGGTGCCGCCGCGCCGCTGCGCGCACGCTACCCGCTGCACACGCCCCGCCCGGAGGATGTGCTGCGGGAATTTCTCCGGAAATGATGATTCAACCCATTTATGGATGAATCGTACACATCCCACACAACTTTTTACCCAAAATAACCAAAGATTCAGCTTGTTTTTGGAGCTTTTTCCGTTGACGTTGGCGGCAGAGTATGTTATTATAATAACAGCTTAATTATTTGCGCTGCGCCCTACCGCACCGCATCTATGGGAGGAAAAAGCTATGAAAGAATTCACCTATACAATCAAAGAGCCCGTTGGCATTCACGCACGTCCCGCCGGCATGCTGGCCAAGGAGGCCAAGACCTGCCAGAGCACCGTCACCATTGTTGACAAGAACGGCAAGTCCGTTGACGCCACCCGTCTCATGGCTCTGATGGGCATGGGCATCAAGTGCGGCGACACCGTCACCGTCAAGATCGAGGGTGCCGACGAGGACACCGCCGCCCCCGCTCTGGAGAAGTT
>ULWK01011091.1_pt1 | contig 10561 bp, 7 predicted proteins | sample 1960281 | NCBI WGS metagenome assembly ULWK01 (sample SAMEA4835810, study PRJEB28245) | human gut metagenome | biome: gut microbiome; material: fecal sample | place: Denmark | collected 2008 | reverse complement strand
GGAGGCCGCAAGATTTCTGGCCAATGCGGGGGATTCTCCCGAGGCCAAGAATGCCAGAGGCGTATTTGCGGCAATGAACGGAGACAATGAAGCTGCATTGGAACTGTTCTCACAGGCAAGTTCACTTCAGGCTGCGCGCAACAACTATAAGAAAATCGAAAACAATTAAATCCTATATTATCAATGAAAACAGGTAAACTTATTTCTATCGCTCTCTTGAGCCTTGCAGTGGCTTGCTCTAAAGAGAACGTAACCTCTAATCAGGGAGGTTCTGATGCAAATCAGTACATGGCTGTGGATATCGCTATGTCAGTCGGCTCTTCTACCAAAGCTCCTGCGGACTATCGCGACGGATCAGAGGCCGAAAGCACTGTAAATGTGAAAAACTCCATTTTCCTTTTCTATGATGCATACGGCAACTTCCTTACCTCCGGTGTCATTTCTGCCACTGACGGCTCTGTGGATGAGAACGGAAACCTCAAATTGAGTACTGCTAATTCCCCATTCGTAGAGAATGAGTCTAAAGCTGTTATCGTGCTGGGTCCTACAAGACTCCGTCCTGCCCTCGTGCTTGCGGTTCTCAACTATGACAATTGCGACGCTCTCAAGAATCTGTCGCTTGCTGATGCTCACTCACAGGTGGACAATAGAGAGATTTCAACTGAAGCAGGCAAGTTCACAATGACCAATTCCGTATATGTTGACGGAAAGAATATCGTGAATGCAACTCCGATTGCAGCTTCTTCCGTAAAGGAGACCAAGGAGGAAGCTCTCAAGACTCCTGTCCAGATTTATGTGGAGCGTGAGGTTGCCAAGGTGAACATGAAAGCCAAGGACGGCTTGAAAAAGACTGCAGACGGAAAAATATGTTTCGAGACTCCAAATGCAGAAAGTGTTCTCGACGGTGTCAAGGTTTCTGCCCGTATAGTCGTTGACGGTTGGGCTGCAAATGCTTTCAACACCACTTCATATCTTGTGAAAGATGTTCCGGCTTCATGGCTTGTTACATATCCTTTCGCGAACTGGTATGAAGAAGCAGCCAAAAGGACATTCTGGGCTCAGGACCCTAACTACTCAGGCTCAGAGGAGTATGTTTTCGGCCGCACGCCTGAAGGAGAGCCGGGAACATACAAGAATGTCAAGTATCTGTCTTGGGAAGAAGCCACTCTGAACAATGTCGATACATACAACTACATGTATGAAAATACTACTGACAAAGCATCCGCAAGAGTAAATGGCGGTGAACTTGCCAATGTTCCTACCATTCTCATTGCGGCACATGTGGAGACAGCGAAGACCGGAGCGGCCTGGGAAAGGCAGGACATCTACAAGTTCGGCGGTCTTTTCTACACGGATGCTTCATTGAGAAATTATGCTGCCGAGCAGATTCTCAAGGGAAAACTGCATTGGGAATATACCACAGCAGAAGGCTTGAAAATCGCTTCTGTAGCTCCGGATCAGGTAAAAGCAAAATTTGTTGCTAATGTTGCAGACAACTCAGGTTCCGTCAAAGTCGAAGTTGAAGCAGTTACAGCCCCTGCCGAAGGTGCAAAACTCATGAAAGAAGACAATTCTGTAATCGAGTCGGCTGTCTGGGCCAAGACTGTTGAGGACATTCTCAACGGCGAGAATGGTTTCAATATTGCCAAGAAAGAGCTTGTATGTTTCAAGAACGGTATGTGCTACTATCAGGTGCCTATCAAGCATAACCAGACTGCCGAGGATGTCGCTTACGGTACTGTGCGTAACCATATCTATGAACTCACACTTTCCAAGATCGCCAAAATCGGTAATCCGGTATTCGATCCGAAGGAGAAACTCGTCCTTATCCCTGGAGAAGAGAAGAACTACTACGTATCTGCAGAACTCAAGGTTCTCAAATGGCGAGTTGTTACTCAGGATGTTGTAATCGAGTAATCTGTAATTGCTGTCGGCACAGACAGTGAAATTTTCGGGCGGACGGCCTTGACCGGCTTTCCGCTTGCCAAAGACCGGAGTCGTTCCGGCAAAAGTAGAAAAACAATGAACAGAAAGGCTGATATAATGAAATTGTCGAAGCGTATCCTCGCAGTGACGGCTCTTTGCAGCATCGCTGCAATGACGGGCTGTGTGTACGATGACATTGACGGCTGTCCTACGCGTCGGTACGTTCAGATTCGATATGACAAAAACCTCAAGTCAGCGGATGCCGCTTCGTCAGAAGTGAAATCCGTGAACATATATGCTGCAGATAAAGATGGAACGGTGGTTTATGTGAAAACATCATCGGCTGCAGAATTGTCGGAGAACGGATATCAGGTGAATATCAGCGACTTGCCGTCTGGAAACTATACATTGGTAGCCTGGGCGGAAGGAGAGCAGAGGAATCCCGATTCCTATATGCCGGTTTCTGTTATCCCGGGAAAGGCTCATGTAAATGAACTCAAACGCATAATTAAACGTAACCCGTCCGGTGAGGTAGAGAAAGACTTGACCCCGCTTTTTCACGGAATGGCTGAAAATGTGGACCTTACGGACTTCAGGACAGGTGGCGTTCGCCGGGCTGCGCTTTCCCTTACCAAGAATACCAACAATGTGAGAATCATTCTCCAGCATCTTTCCGGAGAGCCTGTGGATGACAAGAATTTCAAGTTCTTCATTACGGACGACAACGGTACGACAGACTGGAACAATACATTGACAGTATCAGACTCAGTGAGTTACAAAGCCTGGTCAGTAAGCTCAGGAAGCGCAGGCATTGACAAGACGGCATTGACACGTGACGGCCAGACGGAAATCGGTGTGGCTATGGCAGAACTTACAGTGGGGCGTCTTGTAAAAGGACACAGGCCGATACTTAATGTCTATAATACGCACGGAGACAGAGTCATTTCCATTCCGCTGATAGATTACGCCCTGCTGATAAAGGGACACTATAATTCGACGATGTCCGATCAAGAATATCTGGACAGGCAAGATGAATACAATCTGACTTTTTTCCTGGATAAGGAGGACCGTTGGGTAAGTTCGAGCATATTAATCAATTCCTGGAGAGTGATACTTGACGACATAGATATTTAGGAGAATACAGATGTTGATGTCCTGTATAAATAAACTGGTTGCAGTCAATGCCCGGTGCGCGAAGATGGTCACGGCAGCACTTGCCGCGCTCATCCTGACTTCGTGCATATATGACAGCAAGCCGTGCGATATCGAATATCCCGATAACGTGCCGGCTTACCTGACTGTAACTCTTAATACAGGGGACGTCAGCAACAAGATTCCTGACAGGACAAAGACTTCATTGACAGAAGCGGATATGGAGTCAGGCATTGAATCTGAATCACTTATACACTCCTACAGAATCTGGATCTTCGCATCGAGAGAGTCCGGAGACGGGGCGCAGCCGATAGGTTTTGCAGAACAGACTGGACTTGCAGGCACGGAAAATCGAGTCGTAAGCATAAAACTTCGTACCGGAAAAATGAACGGTGTCGATATATATGTTCTTGCCAATGCGGATGGCTGTTCCGGACTGATGTCTGGAGACGGCAGCGTGATGACAAGAGGACAGCTCAGAACCGGAACCGTAAGCGGATTCGGCATCAGTTCTGATATGAAACCTGAGGTGATGAAGGTCCCTTCTGCTGGCCTTCCTATGTCGAGGGCGCTGACCAATGTCCCGCTTCAGAAGTATGTGTCTGAAAGCATTGACCTGAAAAATTCTATAGAGATTCCTCTTCTTAGGGCAGTGTCCAAGTTTCAGTTCTATATGGCCAAGGCCGAGGGAAATGCGGACATCGACGGTCTCAGTGTCCTCAATGTGGAATTTGGAAAAGCCGAGGCTTCCGCTACCGGCGTTTCCGGTAGTTTTATTCCTCAGTCGGCATTGGCCTTTACGCGGTCGGTGGATTTTGCTGATGTGAAGAGCCTCGATTATCTGTACACTTCATCTGCGTTCCTGCCTGAAAATGTGGGCTATTATTCCCAGACGGTCAGATATACAGGCAGTTCAAATGTCTTGTTCAAGGCAGCGGACATAAGTCCGGTCAAGGATCCCACCATTTTCAGAAGAGGCTTGGACGAAAACGCGCAAGCCTACGCTGAAAGAATGAGAAATGCAGGTCTGACATCTTTCTCTTCGTATTTTTTGGAGTCCGGTCAGGCGCTTAGGGGAATTGTCAACTATCAGTTCTCTGCCAACAAATCCAGGAAAGTTTCCTTCAACATTGCCCCTGGCGAGTTCCTCAGAAATCACGAATGCATCATATATGCCTATGTCCTGAACGGGCGGGTGGAGGTAGAAACCACGCTGAAGTATCAGGTAATCGACTGGAAGAGCAAAGAGGACGTTAACATTGATTTCAACTGATTATGAAGTTCAGGTTTTTACATATTGCCATATTGACAACTGTCCTGCTGTGGGCTGCTACCTCGTGTATATGGGAAAAGGGAACTGACGTTTATGAGGATGATGTCGTAGTGGTTTCCTTGCCTGTGGAGAATCCTTCTTCAGAGTCCTATTCGGTGGATACCAAGGCGACCGATGCAGAGGAAAGGGCGCTGAAAAATCTGTATGTGTATATTTTCAATGAAAGTGGAGCATTGAAAGGCTTTGCGGCATTCAACAGCGGACTTAACCAGTCCACATCGGATAGAAAAGGCAAATACGGAACAGTAAAAGTCAAGACCACAGCCGGGCGCTCATACATCTATGCTGTCGCAAATGTCTATCAGGAAGGAACTTATCCTCTCAAAACCACTATGAAGGACGGTATCAGGGAAACAATATCGCCTTCGGATGGCCTTCCGATAAATCTTTCTTGGGAAGCGGTAATGGATGGCAACGTGAACTTCACTCGCAAGCAGTTTTTGGCGCTTCCGTTCAACCGCAAGCCGGAAACAATTCAGGTTTCCAGCAGTTTCCTTATGACTGGGGCGGCTAATGGAGGTAATGTGGTGAATATCAATAAAGAAGGTCGTGTCGAGACTACATCTTCCGGCAATGAAGATATGATCCGACTCACTCGTGTCGTCTCCAAAGTCCGTTTCAATATCGGCATTGCCCGTGGTGAAGTGGGGAAAAGCTTCAAGGCTGAGAAATACAGCATTGTCAATGTCGCCTGCGTCGGCCCTCTTTTCTCTTCCGACGATGCCGGCATCGAGAAAATCTATTCTGTCGAACCGATACCGACCAATTTCAATAACATATCCGGAATTTTCGCGCCAAATGATGTGGATGCTTCCGGAAGGCAGTATTTCGAGGTGTATCTGCCTGAGAATAAGCAGAATGCGGTCAATAAGGTGACTAAGTGGCACGAGCGTGAGGCTGACGGGATGTCTATACCGAAAGCTTTTGTCAATGCCCCTGAGTTCGGAACCTACGTGGTTATCGACGGAACATATACCGAGCAGACCGCAAGCTACACCAGAAATGCGGCTGTCACGTATTACGTTCATTTGGGAGACTGTACAGCGGATGTCAATGACTATAATGTGGAGAGGAATTCCACATATACGTTCAATGTCTCCATTTCAGGCGTGGACAATATCATTGTCGAGGCAAAGCAGGAAAACCAGACGCAGGAACAACCTGGAGCGGAGGGTATCGTGATGGAATATGGTACTGCCGGGAAGACACTTTCATTGGACAGCCATTACGAATATATGGTGATGCGCTTCTATATGAACGATATCAAGATGTTGAAGGATAAGGGCTTAGGCTATGTGTATCAGATTTCCGATCTCGGCAATCAGTCAGAAGTTATGATGGTGACAGACAAGGTGACCGGAAACTTGAATGGCGCCACTACTGACTGGGTGGAATTTGCCATAGGCGGTACATATTCATCCTCGGCAACAGAGCGTGGAACTGCGGTAGCCTATCCGGGAAAAGGAAAATCATCGCTCTACAACATCAACTCTTTCCTTAAACTACTCTATGACAATGCGGATGTCATAACTTTCTGGACAGGCGGATCCAAGGCAAATCCATACATTGATGTTACATGCTTCATCGACGAGAACTATTATCCGTCCAAGTCATGGAACGAGTATGTTAATGATGTCCCGAAGAGAACATTCTATGTGGCCAACTCTGTAAGCGAAAGTAAGGATAACAGAAGTGTGTATGCAACAGTTGCTTACGGACTTAATCAGTGTAATATCCAGACTTTCTATGACAGATCCCATGCCGGAACTGAGGTTGCCTACGGATGCGAGACTACGAATGATGAGGCAGGTAAGGGCTTTTCTGCGGCTCCGGTTTCCAGTGGAACCGACAGCTGGAACGGAAGGAATAATCAGATCAGCGATTTGTCGCAGTCTAACTACCGCATTTCATGGAAAGATCTGGCTTCCAACAAGAGGTTCTACCGTGCCTGTATGTCCAGAAACAGGGATTTGAATGGTGACGGAGTTATAGATGATAATGAGATACGCTGGTATGCGCCTACGCTCAAGCAATATGCAGGACTCTGGTTGGGAGAGAATGTCATCAGTACGGACAGCCGTCTGTTCAACAAGCCTACTTCAATCTTGGGAAACGCACCGTACAATGATTATGCGGGTGGTAACCGTATGATATACTGGACTTCAACAAAAAATGTCTGTGATTATTTTGCGGAAGAAGGTATGGCCACCAATAGTGCCACATCCGGGAAGTGGTCTGCTTCTTATCTGAGATGCGTACGCAATCTCCAGTCATACGATGAAGGCTATGACAAGACTCCAAGCGAGTATTATACTTCCACCACACAGGATGGTTATACGAAACTGTCGCTCGATAGAATCGATGCGAGCGCACTGAATGTTTCAGGAGAACAAGGGGAACTGAACAATCATAATGAACGTCAGGATGACAACAAGCCTGCAAAAAGTTTTCTTGTCGCATCCCAGATTCTTTCAGGTACAATGCAGACAGTTGTAGAAGGGACATATACTTGTGCACAGAATTATACATATGACTCAAATTACAAGTGGCGAGTTCCAAACCAGCGCGAGTTTATCCTGATGTATCTGGCAGGGCAGGGGGCAGCGTACAGCACTTGCCGTACGGGGTTCTCAAATTCTGCATTCCGATATGGCTGGCAAACTCAAGGAAGCCTCATTACGATGCTGTATCCAGCTCAGAAAACATATGGTGTCAAAGTTCGCTGTATCAGTGTGTTGCAATAATTATTTCTAAATTTTTAGTCTTTACTTTGCATTTTTAGGGGGCATGCTTTTGGATGCCGCTGTTTATTTTCCAGGCTTCCCGATTGCCAGTACCACAGCAAGCGCAGCCGGCATGAATCTAAGTAAAATTACCTATTTGAAATGAGTACAATATTGCTTTCCTTTGCAGAAATCAATAACCCAAAATAACATGAAAAAGATATTTATCGTCATTTTGACAATTTTCACGGCACTGTTCCTCAACTCTTGTTCCAAGTCCGACGTCATGCTTTCAGGCGACTGGTGGACAATCATTCCTGATGAAGTAGGAAGTGGAGACGAGAATGTCGTGATCAGGTTCGACAATTCGTCGTCTACCGTGAATTTCGCAGTCAAATCCACAAACAAAGACGAAAAGAACTACTACATGGTCGAATCTTTTGCCAGAAAGTATACCCTTGAGAATACGGCAAAGGGAGAAGGCATCATCCGCATCATTGAAAAGGACGGCACACAATGGCCGGAGCTCCGTTTCCATTCACTCACACTCGTGACTCTCGGATTGTCACACATTGACGGGACCGGCAAGGAAGTGGACGTTATCGCTTGCTTTCCATTCTTCGAGGACACGGACAAGAAGGTCATCAAGACTACGGATTCCGGCTATTCGACCAGAATCAATACATTGATTGACAGATTCCGCAGCGTCGGCAGACTCTCAAAGAACTAATCAGTCCGAATATATGGCAAATCCCCTGCAAAACAACAATTTGCAGGGGATTGTCGTATTAATGACCAAGATGTTATCTATTCATACTTGATGCGTGAGAAATCACTGATCGTTGACGTACCGGTAGCCTCATCTTAAATCATACAAGCCAGAAGGACGAACATGCCTGAGCTGCCAACATTTATAGTCAACGTGTTGGTATTACTGCCGCTAATATAATAAGCTCCCTCGCTCATATCCGAAAGAGGAGCGGAAACGGGATAACTCGTGAGTCCAGTGGATTCATCTGCTATTGGCGAAGACTCGAACCATATATACTGATAATTTCCCGAAGATTCCATTTCCACTGACACACTGAACGGAACACCCGGCTTCGCAGCAATCTCAGGTTTCGGCTGAGTCTTGATCTTAGGAGAATTTTCACAATACAGAGTCCCCTTGACACGACTGCTCTCGTCACCCTTAATCATCTGCCAGCTCCAGAGAGTCATAGATGATTTACCATATGTAACCTTCAGGACACCGTTCTCGCCAGAATTGAAGAAAAATCTGAACTTGCCCAGTTGCAGTTTTTCAAGAGAACTCGCATCTATGCTCTTCAGCTTATTATTGTTGAGGCACAGCGTTTCAATCAATTTGCATCCTGTCAAGTCGATGCTTTCCAGTTCGTTTTCGGAAAGATCCAGATAAACCAGGCCAGGTAAAGAGCTGGCGTTGAATTCCTTCAACTTGTTCGTATTCATAGAGACCTTTGTCAAGTTCGGATGCTGACCGAATACGACACTTTCCAATTGGTTGTCATCCATAATAACAGATTCCAAATCAGAACAGTTAGTCAAGTCGACATGTGTCAGCTTTCCTTTGGTAGCTACCAGTTTCTTAAGCTTGGTAAGAGTACTGACGTTCAGCGAAGTAAGATTCTTAGCACCTCCGAGATCCAGAGACTCGAGATTCACAAGAAATTCCAAGCCTCCTGCGGTCTCAATATCTTTTGCATATAATGCCGGGACATCGAAATCCGTTATGTTCTTCACTTCTCCATAGGTAATCTTATTATTATCGGCAATCAGTTTCTTGTATTGCAATGCAAGAGCTAAACTGCCTTCAAAGTACGCCGTAATATCCTTGTCATCCGTAAGGACAAGCTGGACATTGACATCGCAGCTGGCAGACAATGTACCGTCAGATGTAGAAGCAGTAATTCTCGTATTGCCTCGCATCTTGGCAGTCACGAGTCCGTTTTCATCTACGCTCGCAATATTCTCGTCATCTGAAACCCAGACAAGAGAAGACATAAACTCGCCTTTCTTGGCTTTTCCAGGCTGCACTATCACATCGAGCTGATGAGTGTCGCCGTCATTGAGATAAACTGTGACCGGGTCGATGCTGAAACTCTCGACCGGTACGCCCTTATCTTTCTTGCAGTTCACGAACAGAGGGATTGCCAAGGCAATAACCAGTAGTGTGGATAAAATACGTTTCATAGTGTTATTGTTTTAAAAATGATTGATAATCAATATCCGACTTGGCCAAAGGTAAGCACGAAAAGCCGTTAAAGAAATAGGTAATTTTACCTAATTTGAGTGGCATTCCGGCTCAGAAGCGCACAAATAGCAGGAAAATACTTATATTAGCAAAAATTTATACATCATGAAACACTTTATCCTGATACTTGCCGCAATCGTGTTCTCCACCGGTTTATCGCTGGCACAGACACAAGATTCCACTTCAGCTGTTCTGCAGGAAAATCCTCCTGAAACCCAGATGACCAAGAAAGAAATCCGAAAAGCCGCCATGCCTGAGCAGAGAAACGAAATCACAATCGGCTACGGCTGGGGAACATTTATAGATGCCACATTCATATTTGCAAACGGACTGGTTACGGCATTCTCCGCCGGCAATATAAGAACAGACAACTATCAGGCGCTCGGTTCTGTCAATGCAGAATACTACCGGGTTCTTAACAAGACTTTTTCAGTCGGAGGTTCGTTTTCATGGACGGGAGGAAGCGCAGATATCATTAATAAGGAAGATGTCAAGACAGGGAAGTCCCACTATAGTGCATTCGTGATAATGCCATCCGTAAAGGCATTCTGGTTCAGAAAGAAACACGTGGCAATGTACTCCAAGCTGGCATTAGGGCTCACCATGCTTGACGGATTTGACAACAAGGAATCAGAAAGGAACTATTCGCCGTTCTTTGCCGGTCAGGCAGGCGCTGTCTGCATACAGGCAGGCGGCAAACACGTACGCGGTTTTCTCGAAACCGGCGGTGGCATGCAAGGTTTCATAACAGGAGGCTTGAGCATATCTTTCTGACAATAACTCAAGTTTCGCAAGTTGTCAAACTTGGATATATAAGAAGATAATGCTAAATTCGCTTTAGTTACGAAGGAGAATCATGAAAAAACCGCCTTCAGTGCAATTTAAAACAGAAAATATGAAGAAAATCATTTTTGCGGCTGCTGCGGCAGTCATGATGCTGATTAGCTACAATGCTTCAGCTCAGTTAAGTGTAGGTGTCGGATTTGCAAAATCTGACCTTAAAGAAAAAGCTGAATTCAAGTCAGTCAAACAAGAGAACACTTCCAATGCCAACGGCCTCTATGTCGATGCGGACTACACATTCAAATTCAAATACGGTCTGGGATTCACTCCGGGCATCGAATGGGTATTCATCGGCGACAAGAGCATCAA
>ULWK01017638.1_pt1 | contig 10571 bp, 7 predicted proteins | sample 1960281 | NCBI WGS metagenome assembly ULWK01 (sample SAMEA4835810, study PRJEB28245) | human gut metagenome | biome: gut microbiome; material: fecal sample | place: Denmark | collected 2008 | reverse complement strand
TTGCCTTGTCCAGACGGATGGAATCCCTGCCGGTAATGGACCGAGTGGGCTTTTCTGACTTCCAGCTCGACGGCAAGACTTGGCGTGCCTATACGTTCTTAAATCCGTACGGACAAATTGTTGAGGCAGCTCAGCCGAGGTTCATTCGAAGCGAAATCGCGTTTCAAACGGCTAAGCCGGTGCTCCTCCCGCTTTTCGTCATGATCCTGCTGGTAGGACTTGTGGTTTGGGTCATTATCGGACAGGGCTTTCATGCGCTTAACAAAACGACGGGAGCCATTGCCAGAAGATCTCCGACTTCTCTGCAGCCTTTGTCCATGAAGGGCATGCCGCGTGAAATCGTACCTTTGGTAAACGCCTTAAACGACCTTTTAGGTCAGCTCGGAGAAAGCATCAAGGCTCAGCAGCGCTTTGCCTCTGATGCAGCCCATGAACTTCGGACGCCTCTGACTGCGCTCACGCTCCAAATTCAGCTCGCCGAAAGGGCAAAGACGGACGAGGCGAGGGCAAAAGCCTTCGGACGATTAAAAGACGGCGTTAGACGTGCAACTCGACTCGTGACTCAGCTCCTCACCATGGCGCGTCTTGACCCGGATAATCGCTCCCGGCCTTTCCTTCCCGTGGACATGACGCAGCTGGCTCGATCGGTTGCCGAAGATCTCAGTCCTATCGCCGAGCAGAAGCATATTCATTTATGGGCCGTATCCGAGACACCGACGGTCGTGGTTGCCAACGAAGATGCACTTCGGCTGCTGATGACGAACCTGTGCGATAACGCGCTTCGGTACACACCTGAAGGCGGAGAAATACGAATTGAGACCTTGGTCAGGGATACCGAGGCTTCCATTCGTGTCTGCGATAACGGTCCCGGCATCCCGGAAGCCGAGCGCGAAAGAATCTTTGAACGTTTCTACCGAGCGGAAGGAACGAAAACAATTCCGGGCACCGGCCTGGGGCTCGCAATCGTGCGCCGCGTCGCAGAGCTGCACGGAGGCAAGCCGTCTATTTCCGAGGGTATCGAAGGAAAGGGCGTCTGCTTTAGCATCGACTTTCCGATCTGCAAGGCAGCGGTTGAAAATCAGTCCTCTGCCGAAGATGAATAGGAGACATACTTTTTTACCTTAGCTCTTTGAAGATTAAGGCTTAATTAAGTCCAAAATTTAATATAGAAAGCAATCTTTCCGCTCATTTCTTAGGAGAAAAGGAAGCATGTTTTTTAATAAGCTTCTCAAGCCGGCTGTTCTGACCATCGCTTGTGCAGCGGCTTTAACTGCCGGTTCTTTCGGCAATGTGTCCGTCTTCCCCGAGGCTCACGCTCAGACCTCTCAGCTTTCCGGTCTTCCGGACTTTACAAAGTTAGTCGAAGACAACGGGAAGGCGGTTGTCAGCATTTCTACTGTAAGGAAAGCAAAACGCGTCGGCCCTCAGAACGGCATGCCCGACGAGCAGCTTGAAATGCTGCGTCGTTTCGGCTTTCCCTTTCCCTTCGGTGATTTCAACGGCCCGGGTATGACGCCCGAACGCCGCGGCCAGGGCTCCGGCTTCATCATCGATCCGAACGGCATCATCCTCACGAACAACCACGTTGTCGACGGAGCCGATGAAGTCACTGTTCATCTTACCGACAAGCGTGAATTCAAGGCCAAGGTTCTGGGCACAGATCCTAAAACCGATATTGCTGTCATCAAAATTGAAGGGAAAGACCTGCCCGTCGTAAAACTCGGAAAATCGGAAAACGTTAACGTCGGAGAATGGGTTGCCGCCATCGGCGCCCCCTTCGGACTGGACAATACCGTCACGGCAGGAATTGTCTCCGCTAAAAGCCGCAACCTTCCCGACGAGCAGTTTGTTCCCTTCATCCAGACTGACGTTGCCGTCAATCCCGGTAACTCCGGCGGACCGCTCTTCAACATGAAGGGAGAAGTTATCGGCATCAACTCCCAAATTTTCTCTACTTCCGGCGGTTTCATGGGCTTGTCTTTTGCCATTCCGATCGATCTGGCTGTCCAGATCAAAGACGAGCTGATGAAAAACGGCAAGGTCTCCAGAGGCCGACTCGGCATCCTGATGCAGCAGCTCACGCCTGAACTAGCTAAAAGCTTTAATTTGAAAGAAGCTAAAGGCGCCCTGATCGCTCAGATCGAAAAAGACGGTCCTGCCGATAAGGCAGGTCTGCGTGACGGAGACATCGTCATCGAATACAATGGCAAGCCGATTGCCGATATCAGAGAACTGTCCCAGGCGGTTGCTTCTACAAAGCCCGGTGCCAAAGTCAAAGTTAAAGCAATGCGTGAAGGCAAACCTGTCAGCCTCGTCATCGTGGTCGGAGAAATGCCGACCGACGGCAAATTGAACTTTAAGAAGCCTGCTGCTTCTCAGAACAATGCCCTCGGCGCCAATGTCAGACCGCTCAACGACAAGGAAAAGAAACGCGTTTCGAACGGATTGTTTGTCGAGTCTGTCTATGGAGCAGCCGCTGAAGCCGGAATGCGCAGAGGTGACATCATCATCAGTGCCGGCGGTAAGAAGATCCGCACCGAAAAAGACTTAAACGAAGTCGTCAGCAAAGCCAAAGGCAGCCTGGCGGTTCTCGTTGACAGAAACGGAAGCCGAGAATTCATTCCCGTAAAACTTTCGGACGAAGTGAAGAAGTAAGCGGTAAAAAATGCTTACTCTATGACAAACGGCTCGTTTTCAGAGCCGTTTGTATTATTAGGATTTGTAGTGGAGAGTCCGGAAGTTTATCTCCTTCAGATTGTCGGCATTCCGGTCCGGTTTGCCGGCTTTTGTTTTTGGGAGCTCCTTTACCCAGGCAATGCGCCGAGGGGATTTATAAGAAGCCAGGATTGGCTTAAGTCTTACAGTCAGTTCCGCATCCGAAGGCAGTTTCTGCTCATCTCTCGGAACCAGCAGTGCCGTCACAATGGCTCCCCAAGTCTCGTCAGGAAGACCTAAAACCAAAGCCTCTTTAACCTCGGGAATCGTTTCCAGAGCCTCTTCGACTTCCGCGGGATAGACATTCTCTCCGCCGCTCAGGATAACGTCCTTACGGCGGGCAAAGACGCATACTGAGCCGTCCGAATCAACTTCGCCGATATCTCCGCTGTCAAACCAGGCGCCGGGCACCAGAGGCTTTCTTCCCCAGTAACCGTGCATCAGCATCGGCCCTTTGATAAAAAGATGTCCGTCTTCTGACTTTATCTGAACACCTTTATTAATTTTCCCGCTTCCGCAGGTGCGCCGATATCGTTCGGCAAACGGTGTGGTCACGACATTGCTCGCTGTCTCGGTCATCCCGTAGGTCAAAATAACCGGAATGCCTTTATCCTCAGCTTCTGCTTTCAGTTTTTCCGATGTCGGAGCACCGCCGACCAAAAGCGCTTTCAGGTTTTTTGACGGACGCCATTCGGGTGCTTCATCAAAAATCATGCGCAGCATCGTCGGGACGATAGAAGAGTAGGTGACGCGATCAACCTCCAGACGACGAAGGTACTCTTTCGGCGAGAACTTCGGGCCGAGCGCGATTGCCGATCTAGCAATCAAAGACCTCGTCAGAATGGAGAAACCTCCGATACGCGCGGGCGAAATCGACAGCAGCCAAACATCGCCGGGACTGAGAGGAATATTATCTCGAGAGGCCTCTGCGCTGGCAGCCAATGCTTCTCGAGTAAGAATCGCCGGTTTGGGCAGCCCGGTGGTCCCGGAAGTGAACAAGATAACAGCCGTATTTCCCGGAAAATGATGATCCAGCCCTTCAATGCTTGCCAGAAGCGTATTGCGTTCGTGCTCGGTAAGACCGGGATGAAGAAGCAGTATCGGCTGCTTGCGCTCTAAGAGCGCAAACACCTTTATCAGCGTATCAAGATCAGGGCGCGCAATCAGCGGATAGGGCCGCGCATCACCGAGCTGAGGCAGGATGTCTCGTACCTTTTCGGCGAGCACTCCGTATGTCAGACAATCACCGTTGCTGCGGACAGCCACAGCATCAGGGGCTTCCTCTGCCGCGGCCAGTACCGAAAGCTTGTGATCTAAATCGATCGACATATTCCCTCTCGGCTTAGGGGAGACGAGGGAACTTCTTAAAGTTAGGACGACGCTTCTCGAGGAATGCCTCTTTGCCTTCTTTGCCTTCTTCGGTCATGTAGTACAAGAGCGTGGCATTGCCTGCCAGTTCCTGCAAACCGGCCTGGCCGTCGCAGTCCGCATTCAAGGCTGCTTTCAGACAGCGAATAGCGATCGGAGAATTGGCAAGGATCTCACGGCACCACTGCACGGTTTCAGCTTCCAGTTCTTCATAAGGGACGACCGTGTTTACTAAGCCCATTTCTAACGCTTCCGTAGCATCGTAGAAACGGCAGAGGAACCAAATCTCACGGGCTTTCTTCTGACCGACAATACGAGCCATGTAGGAAGCACCCCAGCCGCCGTCAAAAGAACCGACGCGGGGACCGGTTTGGCCGAAGCGTGCATTGTCAGCCGCAATCGTAAGATCACACATCATGTGAAGAACGTGTCCTCCGCCGACGCACCATCCGGCTACCATTGCGATGACGGGTTTAGGGCAGGTTCTGATTTGACGCTGAAAATCCAAAACGTTCAGACGCGGAACGCCGTCGACGCCGACATAGCCTCCGTTGCCTCGGACCTTCTGATCTCCGCCGGAGCAAAAGGCATCTTTCCCTTGACCGGTGAGGATAATGACACCGATGTTTTCATCGTCGCGAGCGTCAGCTAAAGCCGTTTCCATTTCTCTTACGGTCAGCGGACGGAATGCATTACGCACCTGCGGACGATTAATCGTAATTTTGGCAATCCCTTCTTCCGATTTCTCGTAAAGAATATCTTCGAAATCTCCGGCTTTTTTCCATTCCGGAACTCGGGGAAGATGTGACGTATCCAACATCGGCTGCATTTTTAATTCCTCAATACGTAAATAATGGGCAAATTTTAGTGGCTATCTGCTTTGATTTCAGAAACCAGCGCGTTCCATTTCGGTTTTTCTGCAGCGATAAATGCGGCAAACTCATCCGCACCCGAAAATACCGGCTCAGCACCGAGTTTTAAGATTTTTTGCTTGGCATCCTCCGAATTCTTTAACGCTTTAATGGTGTCGGAGAATTTCTTCACAACGGGAGCGGGCGTTCCTTTCGGCAGCACGAATCCGTCCCAAGCGTAAAGTTCATATCCTTCGACACCTGCCTCTTTCATCGTTGGAACTTCCGGTGCAGCCGAGAGGCGCTCCGGCGTCGTAACGGCAAGGGCTTTTAAGGCTCCTTTGCGGATATGAGGAAGGACGTTGCTGCTCACGTCGATCATAAAAGGAATTCGGCCGGCTAATACTTCTACCAGAGCTGCGGCACCGCCCGCGTGCGGAATGTGGGTAAGTTTTGTACCGGTTACCTGAGCAAAATACTGTCCTGCAAGATGGCTGGTTGTTCCTACGCCCGAGGAAGCAAAATTGACCTCTCCGGAATGTTCTTTAGCGTACTTGATCAAGGAAGGTAAATCCGTCACGCCGGGAATCGCCTTCGGATTTAGTACCATGATCAGACCGATCTTAGAAAGCTGGCCGACGGGGATCAGATCTTTCATCGGATCGAAGTTTGTCGTCTTATAAAGGAGCGGATTGACGCAGAAGATACCGTTGGTGACGTAACCGAACGTCTTTCCGTCAGGAGCTGCCTGGACGACGGAGCTTGTCCCGATATTTCCGCCGGCTCCGGGACGATTGGCTATCCATACCGTGCTTCCTAAATTCTTGGATAAGTATTCAACTTCTGATCGAGCCAGATTGTCTCCGCCCCCGCCCGGAGGAAAGGGAACCACCAAACAAACTTCTTTTTTCTCTTGAGCAAAGGCGGGTGCCTGAGTCATTAAAAGTAAAGAGATAAGGCTCAGCCCGAAATCACGTCTTTTCATATTGTTACCCTTAAAATAATGTACCGTATGGTACAGTACATTCAGAGATGCAAAGCAAAGAGTTCTCAAAATGAAGACCGAAATCGTTTCGAAAAGTAACACTCCTAAAACAAAACGAGGTGAAGATCGCCAGAAAAAGCTGCTGAATACGGCGATCAAAGTATTTTTGGAACATGGCTATGAAGGAGCTTCTTTAGAAAAGATCATCTTGGACGCCGGCGGCTCACGATCAACCATCTATTCGTTATACGGATCTAAGAAGGGTCTTTTTCTGGCCTGCCTGAAAAGTTTGGTGGGGGAAGTTTATTTCGCATACGCAGAACATTACGATGAGTCACGTCCGTGGGAGGACGAACTCATTGTTTTTGGCAAGGTCTTTCTGACTTCGATCTTGGACGACCGAGCCGTCAATACTTCCCGACTGATTTTCTCACAGGCAGCCAAAGACCCCGATATCGGGAATTGGTACTACCGCGAGGGCGCGGAGTTAAGTTACCTGTGCTTTGCTAAAGTGCTGGAAAACAAGCTTCCGCTGAGTTTAGAGGAGCTCAAACCGCTGGCTCAGCATTACATTGAAATGCTCAAGTCTGACCTCTATATGAAACGTCTCTGCGGCGTCTCAGTCTCTTTGAACGATCAAATCGTCCAAGACGAAGTCCGTCTCTGCGCCGACATTTTTATTAAATATCTCAAAGCTAGGATCGGACAGGCTTAAGCTGCCGAGACTGCAAGGCCCAATTGTCTGCAAACACAAGACCTCTCGAAGATCGATTTCAATTCCTTAGGCGTTATCCCTAGAAAACCGTTTTTTCTTCTGTGAGTCGTCTTATCATTCAGCTTAATTTTTTAGTTACATCAATTTTCGGGTCATGCTCGATTCTTTTTACTTGCAATACCTCTTCGGCGGATTTGTCAGTCTCATCGTTATTACAAATCCGCTCTCCAAGATTCCGCTTTTCATCAGTCTGACGCAAGGTATGTCTTTAGACGTGCGTAAAAAGCAGGCCAACTGGTCTTGTTATTACGCCGCAGCCATCATGCTAGTGAGCCTGGCGGCAGGTAACCTGCTGCTCGTCTTCTTCGGCATCTCTTATGGAGCGCTTCGTATTTCCGGCGGTTTTGTTGTCGGGATCATCGGCTACCAGATGCTTTTCGGCTCCCGTGATCAGGGCGGTGCACCGGTTGTGCGCCGCGACAAGGACGATTATTCCTTCTTCCCCATTGCAATGCCGGGAATCAGCGGCCCCGGTACGATCGCTGTCGTTATCGGTATTGCTTCCGAAATCGCTGAACTTCCCAACGTTATGGACATGGCCGGCGCGTTTTTCATGACCGGCGTCGCCATTGTTTTAACCTGCGCCGTGACCTGGATCGTTTTACGTTCAGCAGATTACATTTCCGGCCGTTTAGGACCTTCGGGTACCGCCGTGCTGACCAAATTGATGGGCTTCCTGCTCATCTGCATCGGTGTACAGTTCATCGGCTCCGGTATCAGAACCTTCATTGCAGGTTCCTAAATCTAAATATCCAGCAAAAAGCCGGCTCACCGCCGGCTTTTGCATTTGGGTTCAAAACGAGACGACTATTCGGTCGTCACGCTCTTAGCGAGGTTTCTCGGTTTGTCCACATCTGTTCCTTTTGCAATGGCCGTGTGATAGGCCAGCAGCTGAAGAGGAATGACATGAAGGATCGGAGAAAGGACGCCGTAATTTTCCGGAAGCTGAATAACATGCATGCCTTCAGACGGCTGAATATTGCATCCTTGGTCCGAGAACACGAACAACTCGCCCTTACGCGCACGAACTTCTTCCATGTTGCCTTTGAGTTTTTCCAACAGCTCATCATTAGGAGCAACGGTAACTACAGGCATTTCGGCATCGACCAGTGCAAGCGGTCCGTGTTTGAGTTCGCCGGCCGGATAGCCCTCGGCATGTAAGTAGCTGATTTCTTTTAGCTTTAGAGCGCCTTCCAAGGCGATCGGGTAATGCATTCCGCGTCCGAGGAATAAAGCGTTGTTCTTCTGCGCAAATACAGAAGCCCACTCTTTGATCTCATTTTCTTTTTCGAGAATTGCACGCATCGCCTCAGGCAGATGGCGCATATCTTGCAGACGAGCCTTTTCTTCCTCCTCTGACAGCAGACCTTTTTCTTTAGCAATGGCAGAGGTCATCAGGAAGAGGGAGGCCAGCTGTGTTGTAAAGGCTTTTGTAGACGCGACACCGATCTCTACGCCCGCGCGGGTAATGTAGTGGGCGCGAGTCCTTTTCACCATTGCGCTCGTTGCGACATTGCAAATCGTCATCGTCATGTCCATGCCCAGACTCTTGGCATGTTCCAGTGCTGCGAGCGTATCAGCAGTTTCTCCGGACTGAGAGATCGTAAGGACTAGTGTATCTTTATCGGGAACGGATTCTCGATAACGATATTCGCTCGCAATCTCTACATCACATGGGACTTTTGCGAGAGCCTCCAGCCAATACTTGGCGACCATTCCCGCGTAATAACTCGTGCCGCAGGCAAGAATCAAAACGCGTTTGAGGCGCTTAAACATAGCAGGAGTTTCGTGCCCGAAGATGGAGCTGGAAATACCGACAACACCTTCCAAGGTATCGGAAATCGCCTGAGGCTGCTCAAAGATTTCCTTCTGCATGTAATGCGTGTAGGGTCCGAGCGCAATATTCTGGCTGAAACCTTGAACAACTGAAACGGGACGGTCAACTCTGACAAACTGATCGCCCTGAAGAGAGTAAATCTCGGCCGACTGCTGCTGAACGTCGGCCACATCACCGTCTTCCAGATAAATGAAATGATCCGTGACGCCGGCTAATGCCATAGGATCAGATGCAGCAAAGTTTTCGTTTTCTCCTAAAGCAATCACAAGAGGCGCTGCGACCCGAGCCGCGACAATACGACCCGGTTCATCTTTACAGGAAATGGCTAACGCGAAAGCGCCGCGAATGCGTCGTAAAACGTTTTCTACAGCTTCCAGTAAGTCGCCTTTGTAATAAAAGTGAACTAAGTGAGCAATCACTTCGGTATCTGTCTGACTGACAAATTCATAGCCCTTGCCGATTAGCTCTTCTTTTAAGGAAGCGTAGTTTTCAATGATCCCGTTGTGAACAACGGCAATCTGATTATTTGAAAAAAGCGGATGTGTGTTGCGAATTTCAGGGGCGCCGTGTGTAGCCCACCTGGTGTGAGCAATTCCGGTAGGCCCCTTAACCTCATCCTCTTCCGTTTGTCTGATCAGATCCTGAACGCGCTTAACCGTTCGGGAACGTTTCAGCTCGCCGTCATCAACAACGGCGACACCGCAAGAGTCGTACCCGCGATACTCCATCCGGCGAAGACCTTCCGTCAGGATGGGAACGATATTTCTATAACTTACGCCGGCAACAATTCCGCACATAGTTTGATATTCCTTATTTCTTCTTTACCGGGCGTTTCCAACCCTTAATTTCTGTTTGTCTCACACGACTGATAACAAGTGTATTGTCATTGACGTCCTTGGTCACTGTCGTTCCTGCGCCTACGGTCGCACCCTTACCAACTTTTACGGGTGCTACCAGCTGGGTATCGCTGCCGATAAAACAGTCGTCCTCAATGACGGTTCTAAATTTGTTGGCGCCGTCGTAGTTGCAGGTAATGGTTCCCGCTCCTATATTGACACCGGAGCCCATCGTTGTATCACCGATATAAGTCAGGTGGTTAACCTTTGAGCCTTTACCGATGTCGCTTTTCTTAATTTCGACAAAATTCCCGATGTGTACTTCATCAGACAATGCGGTTCCGGGACGAAGGCGCGCGAAGGGACCGATTTTGACAATTTCACCGACTAAAGCCTGATCAAAATGTGAATAAGCATCGATGACCGTCCCGCTGCCGATTTTTGTGTTCTTTATGACGCAATACGGACCGACAACAACCTTGTCTCCAAGAACCACATCGCCTTCGAAAACGCAGCCGACATCAATAAAAACGTCTCTACCGCAGGTCAGTGTTCCGCGGATGTCGATGCGGTTCTTATCTGCTAATCGGACCCCTTTCTCCAGGAGTTCTTTCGCCTGACGAAGCTGATATGCGCGCTCCAGACCTTCAAGCTGAACCTTGCTGTTGGCTCCCTCGACTTCCCAGGCATCTTGAGCCATAACGGTTTTGATTTCCCGGCCTTCAGCAGCAGCCATGGCAACCAAATCCGTTAGATAGTATTCCTGCTGCTTATTGTCATTTTTAAGTCTGCCGAGCCAGCGTTTCATTTCTTTAGAAGGAAGGACCATAAAGCCGGTATTCACTTCCTTAATGGCTCTCTGATCCTCTGAGGCATCCTTTTCTTCAACGATACCGATCACCTTTCCTTCTTTTCTCAAGATGCGCCCGTAGCCCTTCGGATTATCCAGCTCAATAGTTAACAGAGAAAAACCGTCTCCGGCCGCTTTCTCAAGCGTCGAAAGAGTTTCGGCAGAGATAAGCGGGACATCTCCGTAAAGGATAAGCGTGGGTTCTTCAGGATTAATCGCTTCAAGCGCCTGTTGCACGGCGTGCCCCGTCCCTTTCTGTTCTTTTTGAAGGACAAAGCTAACGGGCTGACCGGCCATCGCTGCTTTGACCTCTTCTGAACCATGTCCTACGACGACGATAATTCTTCCGGCGTC
>ULWK01016865.1_pt1 | contig 10600 bp, 7 predicted proteins | sample 1960281 | NCBI WGS metagenome assembly ULWK01 (sample SAMEA4835810, study PRJEB28245) | human gut metagenome | biome: gut microbiome; material: fecal sample | place: Denmark | collected 2008 | reverse complement strand
CCCGCCGTCAAGATCGTAAACGCCACCAGCGCCAACAGCTAATGGCTTTGTAAAAACAACACGCCCGGGTTTTCCACATCCTTTCTGCGGAAGGTGGAAAACCCGGGCGTTGTTTTTATTTTATTACTTTTGCAAACTCTGCGGCAAGGGCGGCGTTCACCGAGCGGACGGCGTTGGCGTCCGGCTTGATGGCGGTGCGGTCGTAGGTAAACAGGCCGTTCACCTCGTCCTCCACGTCGGTCAGCTGGGTGTACACCAGCGCCGAAAGTCCCTTTTGCAGCTGCGGCAGCACCGTGCCCAGCTGCATTTTTTTGTACCGGGCGGTCAGCTCCTCCCTGCTTTTGGCTGTGCCGTAGCCGTAGGTCTTGCGGGGCGGCTCGTGCCCCGGCATGGGCCATGCAATACCGCCGTACTCGCTCAGCGCCACGGTGCGGGTCTGCGGGCGTACCCGCAGGGGGTAGAAGTAGTTGTGCAGGGAGTACACATCCCCGCCGCCCTGATCGTACCAGCCGCTGGCCTCGTCCACAAGGCGGGTATCGTCCAGCGCGCGGATGGTCTGCACTGCCCCGGCGGCATCGTACTGTCCCCAGCCCTCGTTAAAGGGCACCCAGCAGCCCACGCAGGGGTGGCAGCGCAGCGCCTGCACCGTATCTGCCAGCTCCCGGCGGTATTCTTCCCGGCTGCTTTCGCTGCCCCGGCTCAGCAGCCCCCACAGCGCCGCCTTGTCCGGCAGGCGGCGCATAAGCGGCTGCAAAACATTGGTCAGGTAGGTGACGAACCACAGGTTATACTTACTGCCGCCGTTGACCATATCCTGCCAGACCACAAGTCCCAGCTTGTCGCAGTGGTAGTACCAGCGCTGCGGCTCGATCTTTGCGTGCTTGCGCAGCAGGTTGTAGCCCAGCGCCTTTACCTCGCTCAGCTCCCGTTCCACCGCCGCATCCGAGGGCGGGGTGTACAGTCCCTCCGGCCAGTAGCCCTGATCCAGCAGGCCGTTGAGCAGGATAGGCTTGTCGTTCAGGCAAAAGCGCAGCACGCCCTTTTCGTCCGGTGCGCAGCTCCACTTGCGCAGGGCAAAGTAGCTGTGCACGGTGTCGAACTGTTCTTCCTCTCCCTGCGTGGTGCCCACGGTCAAATCGTACAAAAAGGGCGTGTCCGGGCTCCATGGGAAGAAATGCTCCTTCGCAATATGCAGCGTCACCTCACCGTCCTGGTCGGCCTCATCGCTGCCCCAGTCCTCGGCAATGGTCACGCCCCCGGCGCGCACTACCGCCCACAGGTTCACCGCACCGCCGGGTGCAGAGGTATGGGCTTTCACGGTCACGGTGCGGGCATCATAGTCCGGCGTAACGGTGAGAGACTGGATGTAATTTTCCGGCACGCGCTCCAGCCAGACCGTCTGCCAGATGCCGCTCTGCGCGGGATAGAACATCCCGCCGGGCTGCAAAGTCTGCTTGCCCCGCGCCTGTGTGCCGTGGCCGGTGGGGTCCTGCACCGCCACCCACAGGCTGTTGCGGCCTGTGCCGTTGAGCTGCGCGGTAATATCCAGCGTAAAGGGCCAGTAGCCGCCCCGGTGGCCGCCCACCAGATGGCCGTTTACCTGCACGGCGCAGGCGTAGTCCACTGCGCCGAAATGCAGCAGCACCCGTCCGCCCATCCCGGCGGGCGGCGCAAAATATCGGTGGTAGTGCAGCCACTGCCCGGGCTGTAATGTGCGCCCCACCCCGGAGGCGCGGCACTCCGGCGCGTAGGGCACTAAGATCTCGCCATCCCAGCCCGCCGGGCGCTGCGCCGAGGCAGTGATGGCGTACTGCCACAGGCCGTTCAGGTTCTCATAGCTGTCCCGGCGCATAGTCGGGCGGGGATATTCCGTCAGAGGGTGCATACACTCACCAGCCTTTTTCTCGTTTGCTCCATTCTAGCACAGCCCGGGGCATTTGTATACCGTGGAGCGGACGATTTTAAATGGCCGCCGCGTGCGCTTTGGCTATCTTCAGCGGAAAATTATTTTTATATTTGCAATTCTGGAAAATCTGCGGATTTTCCAGAATTGCTTCTTCATGGGAATAAAAAAGAGCCGCCGCACGGCGGCATGGCTGTGCGGCGGCTTTGTGAGAAGGTGGGAAATTGTTTAGTTCTCGGCCAGATTACCGGTATAAAGCTGGTAATACTTGCCCTTTTTGGCGATCAGCTCGTCGTGGCTGCCGCGCTCGATGATGCGGCCCTGTTCCAGCACCACGATGCAGTCTGCATTGCGGACGGTGGACAGGCGGTGGGCGATGACAAAGCTGGTGCGGCCGTACATCAGGCCGTCCATGCCGCGCTGCACCAGTGCCTCGGTGCGGGTATCGATGGAGGAGGTTGCCTCGTCCAGGATCAGCACCGGCGGGTCTGCCACGGCTGCGCGGGCAATGGCCAGCAGCTGGCGCTGTCCCTGCGAGAGGTTGGCGCCATCACCGGTCAGCATGGTGTTGTAGCCCTCCGGCAGGCGCTTGATAAAGCCATCGGCGTTGGCCAGACGGGCGGCGGCGATGCACTCTTCATCGGTGGCCTCCAGCCGTCCGTAGCGGATGTTCTCCATCACCGTGCCGGTGAACAGGTGGGTGTCCTGCAGCACGATGCCCAGCGAGCGGCGCAGGTCGGCCTTTTTGATCTTGTGGATGTTGATGCCGTCATAGCGGATCTTGCCATCCTGAATATCGTAGAAGCGGTTGATCAGGTTGGTAATGGTAGTCTTGCCCGCACCGGTGGAGCCGACAAAGGCGATCTTCTGCCCCGGACGGCCGTACAGGTTGATGTCATGCAGCACCGTCTTTTCCGGCACATAGCCAAAGTCTACGTCCGTAAAGGTGATATCGCCCGCCAGCTTGTGGTAGGTGGTAGTGCCGTCGTGGTGGGGGTGCTTCCACGCCCACAGGCCGGTGCGCTCGTTCGTCTCCACCAGCTGATCGTTGCGGTCGTACTTGGCATTTACCAGCGTCACATAGCCCTCGTCGGTCTCGCTGGGCTCGTCCATCATCTTGAAGATGCGCTCGGCACCGGCCAGTGCCATAATGACGCTGTTGGCCTGCATGGACACCTGACTGATGGGCATATTGAAGCCCTTGTTCAGGCTGAGGAAGGCCACCACGGTGCCAAGGGTCATGCTGCCAACGCCGCCAACGGCCATGGCTGCACCAGTCAGCGCGCAGATGGCGTAGCTGATGTTGCCCAGCTGGGCGTTGACCGGCATCATGATGTTGGAGAAGGCGTTGGCCTGTTTGGCGCTTTCCTTCAGCTGGTCGTTTAACTCACGGAAGCCGGCAAGGGTCTGCTGCTCGTGGGTGAACACCTTGACCACCTTCTGGCCCTCCATCATCTCCTCGATGTAGCCGTTCACCTTGCCCAGATCCCGCTGCTGCTGGATGAAGTACTTGGAGGAGCTTTTTGCGATCTGCTTGGAGCAGAACAGCATCAGCGCCACCATGAGCATGGTAACGATGGTCAGCTGCCAGCTGAGCATACACATACTGAAGAACACCGATACGATGGTGATGACGCTGGACACCAGCTGCGGGATGCTCTGGCTGAGCATCTGGCGCAGGGTATCCACATCGTTGGTGTACACGGACATGATATCGCCGTGGGGATGGGTGTCAAAATACCGGATGGGCAGGCTTTCCATGTGGGTGAACAGCTTGGTGCGCAGATTGCGCAGCGTGCCCTGCGTTACGTTGACCATGATGCGGGCGTTGGCCCATGCAGCCAGAATGCCCACAAGGTAGATGCAGCACATCCGCACCAATGCACCGGCCAGTGGTGCAAAGCTGGGATTCTGCTGGCGGGTCATGGGCACGATGTAATCGTCCATCAAGGTCTGCAAGAACAGGCTGGCCTGCACATTGGCCAGCGCGCTGACCACGATGCAGACAAGCACAAGGATGCAGTGGGGCAGATAGTTGCGGAACACCTCATCCATAATGCGCTTCAGCAGCTTGCCCGGGTTTTCCACCTTGGGGCGCGGCCCCCGTGCGCCCCGCGGGCCGGGGCCATGTACTTCTTTTACTGCCATTACTGCGCACCTCCCTGCTTGTCGAAATCGCCGCCGCCCTGCGTCTGGCTGTTGTAGACCTCCTGATAGATGGCATTGGTCGCCAGCAGCTCTGCGTGGGTGCCCAGACCGTTGATCTGGCCGTTCTCCAGCACCAGAATGCGGTCTGCATCCTGCACCGAGGAAATACGCTGTGCAATGATGATCTTGGTCGTGCCGGGGATCTCCTCCCGGAAGGCCTTGCGGATCTTGGCATCGGTCGCGGTATCCACGGCGCTGGTGGAGTCGTCCAAAATCAGCACCTTGGGCTTGCGCAGCAGGGCGCGGGCGATGGTCAGGCGCTGCTTCTGGCCGCCGGATACGTTGGAGCCGCCCTGCTCGATCCATGTATTGTACTTATCCGGGAAGCGCTGGATGAACTCATCCGCGCAGGCCAGCTTCGCCATGCGGATGCACTCTTCCTCGGTGGCGTTGGCATCGCCCCAGCGCAGGTTATCCAGAATAGTGCCGCTGAACAGCACGTTCTTCTGCAGCACCATGGAGACCTCGCGGCGCAGCACGTCAAGGTTATAATCCCGCACGTCCACGCCGCCCACACGCACGGTGCCGCTCTCGGCATCGTACAGGCGGGGGATCAGCTGTACCAGACTGGATTTTGCGCTGCCGGTGCCGCCGATGATGCCCAGCGTCTCGCCGGGCCGGATGGTAAAGCTGATATCGTTCAGCACCGGCTGGCCGCTGCCGTGCTTATACTTGAAGGTAACGTGGTCAAACTGGATGCTGCCGTCTGCCACCTGCTGCACCGGCTGCTTTGCCGGGGGCAGGTCGGTGTGCTCGTCCAGCACCTCCACGATACGCTTGGCAGAAGCGGCGGACATAGCAATCATGACAAAGGCCATGCTCAGCATCATCAGTGCCATAAGGATGTTCATGATATAGCCGAACAGGGCGTTCAACTGGCCGGTGGTAATGGCACCGTGCAGCACATATTTTGCGCCGAACCAGCTCAGCGCGATGTTGCAGCCGTACACCGCCACCAGCATGGCGGGGTTATTGAAGCTCAGGCGGCTTTCCGCGTTGACGAACTGCTTGTACAGGCTCTCGCAGGCGGCAGTGTATTTTTCGTTCTCGAAGCCCTCGCGCACAAAGCTCTTGACCACGCGGATGGCAGAGACATTCTCCTGCACCGAGGCGTTGAGGTTATCGTAGTTCTTGAATACACGGTCAAAGATGCGGAAGGTGGGGATCATGATGGCAGCCAGCACCGCCACCAGAAAGGCCACTGCCACCACGAACACCAGCGACAGCGGGCCGCCGATGACCACAGCCATGAACATTGCAAACACCAGATGCACCGGGGCGCGCACGCACATGCGCAGGATCATCTGGAAGGCGTTCTGCACGTTGGTCACGTCGGTGGTCATGCGGGTAACAAGACCTGCCGTAGAGAATTTGTCGATGTTGGAAAAAGAGTAATGCTGGATGTTTTCATACATGGCATCGCGCAGATTTCCGGCAAAGCCGGTGGATGCCTCGGCGGCGTACTTGCCCGCCAGCACGCCCAGCACCAGCGCAATGGCTGCCACCAGAAAGGTAAGCAGGCCGTAGCGGATGATGGCGTTCATATCGCCCTTTTCAATGCCCTGGTCGATGATAAAGGCCATGATGGTGGGCAGCAGCACATCCATAATGGCTTCCAGAGCCGCAAAGAGCGGTGTCTTGATCGAGGCGGCTTTATACTCGCCCAGATGCGACACAAGCTTTTTGATCATCTGAGTTCCCTCCTGTTGAATTTATTTGTTTGGTACAAAACAATTTTATACATAACAATTTAAATGTCAAGACGTTTCGTAAAATGTTCATAATTGCTAATTTAGCAAGTCCTTTTTCGGCGCTTTGACGGAAAAGATCGTTATTTCAGTGCTTCCCGCAGCTTGTTCAGCAGCCGCAGCAGTTCTGCGTTCTCCTCCTCGGTCAGCAGTCCGGCCACATAGTCGTCGGTCTGGTGGAAGGACAGCAGGGTCTTTTCGTGCCGTTGGATGCCCTCCTCGGTCAAAACCAGCTGCTTGAGCCGGGCATCCTGCGGTACGCTCAGCCGCTGGATGTAGCCCTTGCGCTCCATCAGCTGCAAAATGTTCGTCACCGTGGAGCGGGTGATGGAAAACTCCCGCTCGATGTCCCGCTGGAACACCGGCTCGTCCCGGTGGCGGTAGAGATACTCGATGATCCACCCGTGCATGGGGGTGGTCTGCTCTACCCCGTTGGCGCGGGAAAACTGGTTCAGCCTGCGGAAGATCAGGTTATCCACCCGGTGCAGCTGGGCGGGGATGACCTGCGGCCCTTCCCACGGCGGGTCCAGCTTGCAGGGCTCTTCAATAGGGTGCTGTGTACACATAATGGTTTTCCTCTGTTCAAATTGTTCGATGTAAAACTGTTTGATGCGATACATATATTACCCATCTCCCCGCCCCTTGTCAAGAGGGCGGGGCGCAAAAAAGGCCGCTGCGGAAAATTTTCCGCAGCAGCCTTGGTTTTCTATATGTACGCTTACAGCTTTTTGCCGGTCAGCAGCTCATAGGCCTCCAGATACTTGGCAATGGTCTTGTCAATGACATCCTGCGGCAGGTCGTAGTTGCTGTCGGGGTTGGCCTTCAGCCAGTCGCGGACGAACTGCTTGTCGAAGGAGGGCTGGCTGTGACCCGGCTCATAGCCCTCCAGCGGCCAGAAGCGGGAGGAGTCCGGGGTCAGCATCTCGTCACCCAGCACCACGTTGCCGTCCTCGTCCAGACCAAACTCGAACTTGGTATCGGCAATGATGATGCCGTGGGACAGTGCATACTCGGCGCACTTCTTGTACAGGGCAATGGTGTAGTCGCGCAGCTTAGTGGCGTACTCCAGACCGTGGCCGGGGAACTGCTTCTCCAGCACGTCGATGCTCTGCTCGTAGGAGATGTTCTCGTCGTGGTCGCCGATCTCTGCCTTGGTGGAGGGGGTGTAGATGGGCTCGGGCAGCTTATCGGACTCCTGCAGGCCCTCGGGCAGCTGGATGCCGCACACCTTGCCGGTCTTTTGGTAGCTTGCCCAGCCGCTGCCGGTGATGTAGCCGCGCACGATGCACTCGATGGGCAGCATGGTCAGCTTGCGGCACATCATGCTGTTGCCGGTGAACTGGGGCTGGCGGAAGAACTCCGGCATATCCTGCACATCCACGCTCAACATGTGGTTGGGCAGCAGATCGCGGGTGTAATCGAACCAGAACTTGCTCATCTGGGTGAGCACGGTGCCCTTTTTGGTGACCTTGTTTTTCAGGATGACGTCAAACGCAGAAATGCGGTCGGTGGCAACCATGATCAGGCTGTCGCCATTATCGTAGATCTCGCGGACTTTGCCTTCTTTGATGGGTTTGAACTCAGTCATAATCAAACACTCCATTTTTTCCATGTTCTCAGCAGCGCAGCAGCGCAGCGCAGTTCTTACCCTATTATTCTACCATACTGCCGCGCGGTTTAAAAGGAACAGAATAAAAGAAAAACAGGCAAGTTTTGTGTTTTTATCGTGAAAAGTGCGCAAAAAACAGCAGGAAATTTCGGCGTTTTGACGATAAAAGTCGTACTTTATCCCCAAATGCACGCACCTTTGCAAAATGCAGTCATGGACAAGCGCCGCCAGTTGCGGTATCATAGTAGTATGAGTATATTTGTGCTCCGCAGGGGCGCAAAAGTAAATAAGGAGGTAAAGAGTATGGGCAAATTTCCCAAGGGCTTTTTGTGGGGCGGCGCTACCGCCGCCAACCAGTGCGAGGGTGCATGGCAGGCAGACGGCAAGGGTCTGGCTACGGTGGATGTGACCCCCTTCGGCCCGGACCGTTTTCCGGTGGCAACGGGCTATATGGAAATGCTGGGCTGCGATGACGCACATTTCTACCCCAGCCACGAGGCCATTGACCTGTATCACCATTATAAAGAGGACATCGCCCTGTTTGCAGAGATGGGCTTCCAGTGCTTCCGGCTGTCCATTGCGTGGACCCGCATCCTGCCCAACGGCGATGACGCCCAGCCCAACGAGGCAGGACTGGCCTTCTACAACAGCATTTTTGACGAGTGCCATAAGTACGGCATTGAGCCGCTGGTCACCATCTGCCACTTTGACACTCCCATTGCCCTCATCAAAAAATACGGCGGCTGGAAAGACCGCCGCATGGTGGACGCCTATGTCCACTACTGCGAGGTGCTGTTCGACCGCTTCAAGGGCAAGGTGAAGTACTGGCTCACCTTTAATGAAATCAACATGCTGCTGCACCTGTCCTTTACCGGTGCCGGGCTGGTATTCCACCCCGGCGAGAATGTGGAGCAGGTCAAGTATCAGGCCGCCCATCACGAGCTGGTGGCCAGCGCAAAGGCGGTAAAGCTGGCGCACGAAAAAATGCCGGACGCCATGGTGGGCTGTATGCTGGCGGCAGGTCAGTTCTACCCCCGCACCTGCGCCCCGGAGGATGTGCGGGCGGCGCAGGAGGCAGACCGGGACAACTACTTCTTTACCGACGTACAGGTGCGCGGCGCTTACCCCGTGTGGGCTAAAAAGCGGATGGAGCGCGCCGGGGTGCAGCTGCACACACAGCCGGAGGATGACCGCACGCTGCGGGAGGGCACGGTGGATTTTGTGTCCTTCAGCTACTATTCCAGCCGCTGCATCACGGTGGATAAGGAGCTGATGGCGGCAGAGAATGCGGAAGGCAACGCCGTGTCTGCATCGGTGAAGAACCCCTACCTGAAAGTCAGCGAGTGGGGCTGGGCCATCGACCCGGTGGGTCTGCGGGTGACCCTGAACACCATTTACGACCGGTACGAAAAGCCCATGTTCATCGTGGAGAACGGTTTGGGCGCGGTGGATACCGTAGAGCCGGACGGCTCCATCCACGACAGCTACCGCATCGACTATCTGCGGGCGCACATCGAGGAGATGGAAAAGGCCATCAACGAGGATGGTCTGCCCCTGATGGGCTACACCACATGGGGGCCCATCGACCTTGTAAGCGCCTCCACCGGCGAGATGAAAAAGCGGTACGGCTTTATCTATGTGGACAAGGACAACGACGGCAACGGCACCCTTGCCCGCAACCGGAAGGACAGTTTTTACTGGTATAAAAAGGTCATCGCTTCAGACGGCGAGGACCTGACCTGAGCAAGCGCCCCGGCACTGTTTGCGGTATGGCAGCGCCGGGGCGTAAACGTGTGAGGAAGAACCGATAACGGAGAAAATTTATGACACCACAAATCATTGCACACCGCGGTGCTTCCTATCTTGCACCGGAAAACACCCTGACAGCCTTTAAAAAAGCCATGGAGATTGGCGCGGACGGCGTAGAGATGGACGTACAGCAGACCATTGACGCCGGGCTTGTGATCCACCACGACTATATGATCGATCTGCACACGGATATTTCCGGCAAGATCTACGATATGACCATGGGCGATCTGAAAGAGCTGGATTTTGGCAGCTGGAAGGATGCCATCTATCAGGACGAAAAGATTGCTACCTTACAGGAAGCCATGGAGCTGTGCAAGCAGATGCCGGAATGCACCGTGCATCTGGAGCTGAAATCCACCATGGACAACGACCCGGACTTTGTACCCCGGGTGCTGGAAGTGCTACAGCAGACCGAGATGGTAGAACAGGTGATCCTTGTTTCCTTCAACCACGCGCTGCTGCGGCAGGCAAAGCAGCTGCTGCCCGAACTGCGGGTAGGTGCACTGGTATACGGCGAGCTGGAAAGCATGCTGCTGCCGCCGCCCATCATCTGGAAGGATCTGGGACTGACCAACGGCATGGAGGACATGGATGCCATGGACGCCGCCCTGCCGGAGAGCGCAGCCGACGAGGAAAACTGCAGCTGGATGACCCGCTGGATGAGCGACAAGGTAAGTATGCTGCGGGCAAACTTTCCCGGCGAGAGCCTGAACGAGATCTATAAAAACCTGATGGCGCAGCGAGATCTGCCCGGCTATATCCGCAGTCTGGACTTTGTGCCGGAGTGGGTCAGCTGTGAGTACCACACCGCCTACAAAAACGCCGGTTTCATTGACAAACTGCACGAGATGGGCATCAAGGTGTCTTTGTGGACGGTGGACACGGAAGATTCTGTCCGCAGCCTGCTGCGCACCGGCGCCGATGCCTACATCACCAACCGCCCCGACCGCGTGCGGGAGTGGATGGAAAAGGAACAGGCGGCGACCGCCCCAACAGAAACCGCCACGGCAGAGCCTGCCCCCGCTGCTGCGGCAGACGCCGGGACAGCTGCCGCAGAGTAAACCGACCGGAACAGACACAAAAAAGAGATAGGCTTTCCCGAAAGGGATTGCCTATCTCTTTTTCATTCATTTTATTCTGCTGCGTCGGTCAGCACAAAGGTCAGCTCTGCGGTGACGGCGCACTTGCCGTCCACCCATGCCGAGGCCTTGCCTACGCCCACAGCGCCGTGCTGCTGTACCAGCTCGCAGTGGAGGGTGAGCACGTCCCCGGGGGTGACCTGCTTGCGGAAGCGGGCACTCTTGATGCCGCCGAACAGCGCAA
>ULWK01063403.1_pt1 | contig 10615 bp, 8 predicted proteins | sample 1960281 | NCBI WGS metagenome assembly ULWK01 (sample SAMEA4835810, study PRJEB28245) | human gut metagenome | biome: gut microbiome; material: fecal sample | place: Denmark | collected 2008 | reverse complement strand
GTGCGGCTGCCTCTTTCAGCCGCGAAAAGCTCTCATCGCTGATAATGTGTTCAATCCGGCAGGCGTCGGCCTCCGCTGTCCTGGGGTCAACACCTGCTGCGATAAGCTGTTCGGTAAAGAAGCAATGGCGCTCGTAGATTTTTTCGGCAACCTCGCGGCCCACATCGGTCAGGTGGAGAAAGTGATCCTCGTCCATTGTGAGAAAACCGCCGTCCCGCAAGGTAGCCACCGCATGGCACACGCTGGGCTTTGACACCTCCATGTGCCGGGCCACATCTACGGAGCGCACCATACCGAGTTTCTTTTGGAGAACAAGGATGGTTTCCAGATAGTCCTCCCCGGACGCATGAAGTTTCATAAAGACCTCCCTTCGCTATTAGGCCAGGCTCCATCCAGCAGCACTCTTTCGGATATTGACGAAATCCTGATAGATACCCGGCTGCTCCAGAAGTTCCTCGTGGGTGCCATGCTGTGCGATTTGGCCGTTGTCAATTACCAGGATTTGATCGGCATTCTGGATGGTATTCAAACGGTGAGCAATCACAAGCAAGGTCTTACCCTTTATCAGTTCTGAAATAGCCTCTTGAATATAGCTTTCATTGTCGGTATCAACACTTGCGGTAGCTTCGTCCAAAATAACGATAGGCGCATCCTTCAGAATACAGCGCGCAATCGAAATACGCTGTTTCTCACCGCCGGAAAGCGTAGCGCCGCCTTCTCCAACCACGGTCTGGAACCCGTCAGGCAAAGCCATGATGAAATCATAGCAGCGGGCTTTTTTTGCCGCTTCATAGACTTCTTCCTCCGTGGCATCCGGTTTTCCCATGCTGATGTTGTTATAGATCGTATCCTGGAACAAATACACCCGCTGGAACACCATACTGATCTGATCCATCAGCTCCGACAGGGGTACATTCCGAATATCCACACCTCTAATTGTCACACTGCCGGATTTTACATCCCACAACCGGGCCAGCAGATTTGCGATAGTGGATTTACCGCCACCGGAAGGACCGACCAGAGCCGTCATAGAGTTTTTCTTCATAGCGAAATTGATATGGTGTAGCACTTCTTTGTCCTGATAGGCAAAAGCAACATCGCTAAACTGTACTTCCGGCTGCCCCGGCTGTGCCTGGGAAGGCAAGTGCTGCTTACCAGTGTCGGGGAGTTCTGGCTCATCCAATACCGCTTCAATGCGATCCAATGCCGCGTTCATTACAGTCAGGCGAGATGCCTCGCCATAGAGTGCTTTCAGCGGTCCAAACAAATCAAATACGAACAGAAGAACGCCAAGAACATAAGCCAGGGAAAGGCCGCCATTCTGTTCCAGAAAGATTGCCAGCCCGAAAATTGCCGCAATACCAATACCATAAAGGATATTCAGCCCCATGGTCCAGGGGGTCATTTTTCTCTCAAAGGCAAGGGATGTATTTCTGGACCGTCTGAAATTCCCGGTTAATTCTTCCGACTTCTCACCCAGCAGGTTATAGCTCTTAATAACGCCAATACCTTCCACAAAGGACAACACGGCATCCGTCAGCCGTTCACTCTGTTCCTGACGGCCCGCCGCCTCCCGAAGAGATACTTTGTTCATCCCCTTGGATACCAGCCATGCCAGAATTGTCACGATGGCGGCAATCAAGCCAAGCTGCCAGTTCAGATAAAACATGAAGGCCAGCAGAACCAGGGAGGAGAGTAGATAGCTCATCATATTGCCCAGGGTACTCATGGCAACTTCCTCGATAAACACCATGTCGGTGCTAAGAACCGAGCTGATCTTTCCGATGTTGCCAGAAGTGAAGTATCCCATTGGAAGTTTCCGCAGATGGCCGCCCAGCTCCATACGCTTATCAGCGAACATCAAATATCCCGCCGCACTTTGCAAGCTGTCACTAAGATAATGTACGAGCATCTGCACAAGCACAGCCGCAGCAAGACCAATGCCCACATAGAGGCAAGTCTGACCGGTCAGCGTTCCGGCTGCAAAGCCGCTCAAAATTACAAAGGCCAGGAAAATTGGCATTTTGGAGAGGATGGACTCCAAAAACGCACAGACAAATGCTCCCTGGATACGGCCCTTATATCGACCGGAGAGTTTCAAAATTCTTGAAAACAAAGCAAACATTTATTTTCCCTCCTTTGCAGTGTGTACTTTCCACTCGGCGCTGTCCTGCGCCGCTTTCCACAACTTTTGATATTCAGGGCAGGATTGGATCAGCTCCTGATGCTTGCCTGTTGCCACCAGTTTTCCGCGATCCATAACGCAAATTTGGTCGGCGTTCATAATCGCAGGTAGCTTGTGAGCAATGACAACCAGGGTTTTACCTTTTACAAGCTCTGCAATAGCGGCCTCCATCTTTTCTTCGTTCTCTGGATCGGCGTAGGCAGTTGCCTCATCAAGCACTACAATAGGAGCATCCTTTAAGATCGCCCGCGCCAAGGAGATACGCTGGCGCTGACCGCCAGAGAGCATCTTTCCTGCGTCACCGGCCATAGAATGAATACCCTGGGGCAGTTTTTCCAGGAACTCCATACATTGGGCTTTCTTCGCTGCTTCCATTACTTCTTCGTCCGTTGCGTTCAGTCGGCCAAGCCGGATGTTTTCCAGTAGCGAGGTGTTGAACAGGTATTGATCCTGCGCCACATAGGAGATGTGGCTGTTCAGCGCCTCCAGACTCATATCACAAAGTTTCTGTCCGCCAATGGAGATGCTGCCTTTTTGCGGGTCATAATAATGGATCAGCAATTTGGCTAAGGTACTCTTGCCGGAACCGGACTCGCCTACAAGTGCGGTTTTCTGCCCTGCCATTGCGGTAAAAGAAATATCATGGAGGACTTCATCCTCCATAACCGTAGGTTTCCCGTCCGGGCCTGGCTGCATGGTCTGATACGCAAACGAAACATGGTCATAAGTAATGGTGTCATCTTTTCCGTGGAACCCATCGTCTGTCTGCTGAAGCTCCGGTGCATCCAAAACCTGTTCAAGCGCAGAAATCTTATAGTTAAGCTGCGGCATCGTAGGCAGGAACCCAAGAGATTTTAGCAGCGGCATACCGATGCTCAAGGAAAGGCATAGCACCAAAATCAGATCCGGCAGAGCTGACCAGCCAGAAAGAACAAACCATGCGCCCAAGGGCAGAGTGAGGATGATGGTGCAGGGTAATAAACTACTATAAATCGCCATCCAGGGCCATGCTGCCTTATACCATTCCAAGGTATAGTCCCGATAATCTGAAACATCTTTGCGGAACCGTTCATAGGAGTCCGCATCCTTATTGAATACCTTGACAACCTCCATGCCATTGATGTACTCAATGATGGTATTATTCATCTTCTGTCCGGCCATATAATAAGGTCCCATTTTCTTCATGCCAACGGAGTACATCGTTTTCATGGCAATCAAGCTGATAGGAATAGAAGCCAGGGACAGCAATGCCAGTTTCCAGTCCACGAAAAACATCGCCACATAAACCGCAATCGGGATCATTAGATTTGCGATACCTTCCGGCATAGAGTGAGCCAACAGAACTTCCAGGCTGTCCACATCATCGACGAACAGCTTTTTAACTGTTCCCGTACCTTTATCTTGGATCACTCCAAGGGGCAACTTCTCAAATCGTTTTTGCAAAGCGGTCCGCAGACGCAGCAGCGTGTCATAGGCAGCCTTGTGTGAGATGTTCAATCCCCAGCCGTAGAAAATTGCCTGCAAAACAAGGCATACCAATACGAAAACCACTCGAAGAATGACGAAGGAGGCGTCTATCGCTTCCCCCATAACCAACGGCGCGATTACCTGGTAGGCCAGTACGAAGGGAAGAACCCCCATAAGGACGCTGACCAGCACAACCGCCGTTGCCGCATAAAGCCCCTTTTTATGAGGCCCTGCGTATTCAAATACTTTTTGGAACATAAGTCTAACCTCCCATCAGGTAAAATACTTTTCGGAAAGAGTTTTCAGGATTTCCGGCGAAAGCCTGTGATTTTGAATGGCTCCGTGATCGTCTAACTGAACCACTTCCGTACAAGTGCGGACAATAAATTCAAAATCGTGGGATACAACAAAAACAATCACCCCGGAATTAGAAAGCTGTTCTATCAAATTGCTGACACGCACCATCGAGTCATAATCCAAGCCGCTGGTAGGCTCGTCAAAGTAGATCACCGGGCTGTCCTTTACGATTGCCGCACCAATAGTGACACGCTGCTTTTGACCTCCTGAGAGGGATGCAGGGTGGCGCTCCCGGTATTCTGAAAGCTCCAGTGCCTCCAAAGTGGCATCTACTTTTTGTTTGCAATCCTCCTTAATTCCCAGAGACAGTTCTTCTTCCACACTGCTGGCAAAGAGCTGATAATCTGTATCCTGCATAACAAGATAGGAAAGTGAGCGTCTTTGCCGGGGAGTGAGTTTTTTCCCGTCAAAGCTGACTTCTCCATGTTGCTGCTTTAACAGGCCGGTCAGAATGGATAAGAGTGTCGTTTTCCCGGCTCCGTTGTGTCCAAGGATGCCGATTACATCTCCTGCATGGGCTTCAAAACTGACATTTTGAAACACATCCGGGCCTTTCTTATAAGAAAATCCCAAATCACGGACTTCCATCAGATGTGTTCCGCTATGCGGACGCGGTTTTTCCTGATAATGCTCCGCATCACGCTCCGGGTATGCTGTCCGTAAACCGTAGGAAATGCGTATTTTTTCCGGCAGTGAGCAAAATTCTTCTCTCGCAAACTCGCGCTCAATTTTTCCTTCCTGGATAAGAAAAACCCTGTCAATCAAATCACGAAGATAGTAAAAACGATGTTCTACCACAAAAATAGTGTATCCAGCGTGTTTGAGTTTCCCCATAATTTCGGCAAGCCGTCTTGTGGCGGCATAATCTAAATTGGCCGATGGCTCATCAAAAATATAAACTTTTGGAGCGAGAGCATATACAGAGCCGATTGCGATCTGTTGCTTTTCGCCGCTGGACAAAGCAAAAATGCTTCTGTTCAGATAGTCCACCAATTCCAGTTCTTTTGCCGCTTTTGCAATTCGCTCAATCGTTTCCTCACGGGCAAGGCCAAGATTTTCGCAGCCGAAAGCCAGTTCCCGTGTAGTATCTGTCATAAAGAATTGCGAGCGTGGGTCTTGAAACACCGTCCCGATCTGTCCGGCCAGCTCGGAAGGCTTCATCTCCAATAATGATTTGCCATCCATCAGCAGATCACCTTTGATTTCTCCAGGATAAAAGTGTGGAATAAGGCCATTGAGGGAGCGGATCAGTGTTGTTTTGCCGCAGCCGCTTCTTCCAGTCAGGAGGATAAATTCTCCAGTCTGTACGGTCATATCAATACCACGGAGAGTAAAATCCTGACTTTCTTCATATCGAAAGCTAAAATTCTGAAATGAGATCATCGTCATACCCTCCACAAAATGATTTCCCCGATTTTGGTCTGGTCAATAAGGAGAAGGCCAGCCAAAAAGAGAATACCCAGCAGAGATACTATGATTTCCGGCCACGCAAAACGGATCGGCCTCAGCGCATATCGTTTGCATTCCAGTTCTAACCCCCGCGTTGTGCCAGATGCCGCAAGTTCATCTGTGACCTTCAGGCATCGCATCAGCAGCGGTATCAAAATATACTCTATCGTTGCCAGCGGATGGGATACCCGTTTCCAGAGGGTATCGCTGATACCTCGAATATCCATCGTGCTGCGGATTTGCCGATATTCAATCCGTAAAGTAGGGATATAGCGGAACATAACCACAAGAGGGATCGTGACTGCCTGCGGCAGCCGCATCCTTTGAAGAGCCATCATCAGGTCATCCATGTAGGTGGTCCGCAATATCCAGAGTCCCATCATTACAATGGGGATTAGTTTCAGGACCGTTACGCCGAACACGCTCATAATCACACTCAAAACCGGCACCTGCACATAACGGAGCAGAGCATTGAGATAGGCGACAATGATATAGGTCACTATCATCTTTACAGCCCATTTTCCGCCATTACCCAGGGCGATAAACAATCCGTAAACCAGCATGAGTACAAGACTAACAACTTCTCCGGCCAGGAAATAGCTGACAAAGCCGATGCAAACCAGGAGAAGGATCTTGCAGCGTGGGTCCAGGAGCGCAGACCCATGAAGGGGCTGCCGCTCAATAATCTGTTTGATTTGTGCTTCTTCCATTCCAATGCCTCCCTATAAATCAAAGCGCGGGACCACATTCAGCCCCGCGCTCTAAAATCAGGCAGCCCGCTTGCCTGCGTTTGTCTGATAAATTTTCAGGGGGCTGATCCTGTTATTTTACTGAAACGAGTCCAGCCTTGATAAAGTGTTTCTTCAACGCTTTCTGGCCGATAAAACCGCCAAGCAGACCGCCAATCAGTCCGGCGGCTACAATGACTACCAGCATTGGAACAGAAGTAATATTCAGCATCCCTTCAATGTACTCCGGTGCGATGTTGTTCTTCTCCATCGCACCTACAAAGGCACTTTGAAGGAATTTGATGGGGCAGATGGCGCTAAAAGCAAAAATAGCACTGAACAGCGCATACGCTGCCATCATGGATTTCATCGTGATTTCTTTACGGCCCATAACCAGGAAGTCGCAGATTATACCGCCAATTACCAGACCGATGGGGATGAACCAGAAAGCGCCCACCAGCAGGAACAGAATGGCTTGAATGGCGGCACAGATGGTAAATACCCCTTTCTTTGGCACTTTGGCCAGCAGAAGCATCATCACGATACCATTAGGAATAGCAACAACGGACGGGTAAAACACATTGGTCACCGGGCCAGCCACGCTCATAATGGTGCTGATAATCATGCAGATAATCCACATGAGGGCAGTCAGGACACCGATGAGAATAAAGTCTTTCGCATTCAACTTTTGTTTCATGCTCATGCCTCCTCACTTTATTGGAAAATTAAAATGTGGTGTAGTTAGCATCACCTAACCACACCACATAGAATATCAGTTATCACAGACTAATCCAACCCAAAACCTGCCCATTTTAACCCAAAAACGGTCAGACTTTATTTTTTGCGCTATCGAACCGGCTTCCCCGATAATTTTTGGGCGCTACGCCATACCGCTTTTTGAAGGCAGCCGCAAAATTGCTGGCCTTCCCATAGCCAACTATTGCGGCAACTTCACTTACATTCCAGTCTCCTTCTAAAAGCAACTGTGCAGCCTGTGCTAAACGCTGTTCAATAACATATTGATGGATCGGCATACCATAGAATGAAGAGAACCCGCGTGTTAATTTTGTCATGCTCAAGTGTACCATACGGGACAGTTCTTCGCAGGAAGGAGCGAATGCAAGCTGACTGTCTATAATTCGCTTAGCTTCCATAATGGCGGTCCTTTCCGTCCGGGACATAGATATATTTTTACCCATTAGGATGTCCAATTCAAGCACTTCGCCCAAATAAATTGACAGCAGTTCCAGTAACTTGCCATCCAAATACAAATATCCTAAACCACCGCGATATTGAGTAAAACGGCTTGTCTCCGCTAAAATCTGGTCCATGATGGGTGTTACGGGAACTTTTGAAATTCCATTAAGAAGTTTCTTCTCATAGGCGGCTACTTCCTGCCCATCAAAATAATCAGAGAGAAGTTGAGAGAAATATGAAATCGGAATTTTGATGCTTTTGAATGAGAAATTACTGTCCTTTTTGTAGCAAATATATTCCGTGCCTCCATGCCCGGCATAGATACAGGACTCATTTTTCTGAATAGTAACAGAACGCCGTTCATCCATGATCCCCCAGGAAATTCCGTCATTCAGGCAGAAAATAATTTGCATATACTCCTTACTGACAGTTCCCTGCACATTCATATCTGCCTGATAGCACATCTGCCAGTCAGAAAGAATGACTCCATGTTTGATTTTCGTTTGAGCAATTCGTCCTTGCCCCATGTCGGATGGAATATCCATCGAAATCGTCTGAGGAGAATTTGCTATGAGGTCGTTATATAATTTCCCAAGATAATGGTTTCCATGCGTCATCGTGTTTTGCTACCTCCGAGGTGGTTAGTTCTGGCTAATTCAATGATATACCAGAAGCGACTTTATAGTCAAGGAAAAGAAATGCTCCGTCTTTACAAAAAAGCAGAGAGCGCAATAACTCTCTGCTTTTGATAATTTACCCGTAAATAAGTTCACAAAAAATTAACTCGTCAATTTGCGCTCTCAGCATGTTCATCAGCCCCACCCAGCGCATGGGGTCACGGGCTTTCAGTTCCTCGGTGACGCCCGCCGCCTCCATCATGCGGGGCAGCATGGCATCCATCCGTTCACGCGCCGCCCGGTCAATCTCCAACAGGTGCGGGTACAGCTTTTCGCTCAAAATCAAGCTGCTGTAAAGGCCGGGCCAGTGTTCCTTCAGGTAGCGTTGCCGCATACGGCCATACAGAGTTATGTACCCAGCCGCACTACGCGGCTGGGCGTTTCTTTTTTGAGGGAGTTAATAGGCCGGGGTGCCGTACCCGTAAATCTCATAGTAGCCAATGGGGTAGCTGTTCTGGCGCACAGAATCGCCAGAGTTGCCCTCTACGGTGTAGACACGGCCATTCTCAACTTTCTCCACAATGCCTACATGGTCGGATTGCCCGTCTTGGCCCCCGTCGTTCCAATCAAAAAAGATGATGTCGCCGGGGCGCGGCTCATAGCTGTTGTCCTGCCACAGCCCGCGCTCCTGGAACCAGGGAACCCCCTGGGACGCGCAGGCCGCAAACTTCGGGATAACCCCGGCTTCGATATAGCCGCACTCGTTGGCGCACCAGCTCACAAAGCAGGCGCACCATTCCACACGGCTGCCAAAGCCGTACCAGCTCCAGTACGGTTCGCCGCCGATGTTGCCCACCTGGGAGAGCGCCACCGTGACGATTTCGCCATCCCCTCCGGTAATGCCGTAAAGCACCTGGGACCAAAGGGAATTGTTCTCATCGGCCAAAAGCTCCGCCATCTGTTCCCGCTGGTCCTCGTTAAAGCCGAACTGGCCGGCCATTTCCTCCGCAGTCTTGTGACTGACAGTGATATACAGATAGGTTTGCGTGACCGTGGTTTCCGTCTCCACGATATTCCCGTTGCCATCATCGGATGTTTCAATCACCGTTTCCGTCTGGGTGGACGTGCTGGACGAGATCTCATTCATCTGCCAGAAGATGTCCTTCAAAAGCTCCAGCTTCTCATCGTCCATGGTGGCCACTTCTTGGGCGTTGTCCGGGTCGGTGGTGGTTTTGACGGCGTAAACCGCCAATACCTCTTTCCACACAGCGCGGGAACCGGACATCTCCAACACATCATAGCTGTGGGACGCCTTGATCTCATCCAGGTTCTCCTGGTAATCCGTATTGATCTCCTGTACGGCAGTCTGCATGGTCTGCCCGGTGCCGGAATCTTCGCCAGAAAAGAAAATCCCGAAACAGGAACCAATAATCATACCGATGAGGCAGATCACAATAATCACCAGTACAGCAATCCAACCGCCTGCGGCGATAGCAGCGATCAGAGCCTTGGTCGCGGCTATAATGGCTTTCACCGCCGCAACCGTAGCCTTAACTGCCGCCTTTGCCGCAACTACCGCAGTCCGGGCCGCTATGCGGGCAGCGTGAGCCGCAGCCCTGGCAGCCCGCGCCGTGGCCTGGGCAGTGCGCTGGGCAGCTTTGGCTGCCTGCTGGCTGGTCTTGATACTGGCCTTGGCAGTCTTTTCCGCCGTTTTGATGGATTTGCTGGTGGTTTTTATCGTCCCCTTGGCCGTGGAAGAAGCCTGCTTGATGGTTTTGCGGCTCCTGTCCACTGTCTTAATGCCTTTCTTGCTGCGGTCCAGGGTCTTGATGGCCCCGCGCTCCTGACGGACCGCCTTGGCCGGCTCGGAAACCGTATCCGCCACCTGACGGCCACTCCAGCGTGTGGTAGGCTGCCCAGCCTGCCGGGCCGCCTGTTTCTCCGCTTGTTTTTTCGGCTGTTCCGCTGCGGCTTTCCGCTTCTGGATTTTCTCCTTGACCTTGGAAATGTTCTCCCTGGTTGTCTGAACCCCCTTGCGGCCCTGTTTATCAAACTGGTGGACCGCTTTATGGGTGACGTTATCCACACCAGCGGAAAGGCGGTCGGACGCATATTCACCGGGGGAGCCTTCCTCGGCATACATCCCATGCTCGGCTTTATCCTTGGTGCGGATATACGCCTCCTTCATCCGTTCAGAAGCAACCGCCGCTTTATCAATCGCTTTAATGCCTTTTTTCTCAGAAACTCTTGTTTTAATGCCCTTGCCCATGGGCTTCACCTCCTTCCCAGGGCGGGGCCGCCCTTATTCCTCCAGCAGCTTGGCCACAACCACCATCCGCCCGTTGGTCCGGGAATACTCGCAGGTGGAAAGAGTAATGAGCTGGTCGCCGTATTCTGCACTCACATCCGTGTCATAGAGCGCCAATTCCTTGCACTTGGCGATAAACTCGTCAAAATCTTCTTCCTGCTCGGCTCGGACAAAGTGGTAATACTTGAACCCCTCCTCCGAATAGGCCACCGTCTTAAAGGCGGCAACCACTTCATATTCGCCAAAGCTGTCCAGGGTATCAAAACGGATGGTCTTGTGCTCCTGGTAGAAATCCTCACTTTCATAT
>ULWK01017524.1_pt1 | contig 10693 bp, 9 predicted proteins | sample 1960281 | NCBI WGS metagenome assembly ULWK01 (sample SAMEA4835810, study PRJEB28245) | human gut metagenome | biome: gut microbiome; material: fecal sample | place: Denmark | collected 2008 | reverse complement strand
GGAGGCCGCCTAACCCCGGCGAAGCCGGGGTGCCTTGCGGGCCGTAAGCTTGCGGGCCGCGCAAACCGGCCGGAAGGCAGAAAAAGCGACCCTGTGATGGGTCGCTCTTTTGGCGCGGGGGAAAATTATTCGGCTACTACAATGGGGGCGTCAGGGGCATTCTTGCGGACGCTCTCAATGCCATTGAGGCAGCTGGCCTTGGCCTTGTAGCCCTCGGAGGTGGCGATGATCTCGCCATTGCGGGCCTTGAGGCGGAAGCGGAACTCACCGGCTTTATCGGTGTAAACCTCAAACTTGGGGTTGGTGACGGTCTCGAAGCCCTCAACGGTCTGGTCTTCCAGCTTAGCTTCTACGGCATTTTTACGCACGCTCTCGATGCCCTTTTTGCAGGCGGCATCGCCGGAATATGCCTCGGAGGTGGCGATGACTTCGCCGTTGCCGGCTTTCAGGTCGAACTTAACGCCGCCGTTTTTGGTTTCCTTCATAACAAACTTGCCCATGTGACAGACCTCCTAAAAGAAGTTTCTTGGTACTTCTATGTTACATTGTTTTGGGTAGGAATGCAAGCAAATGAGCGAAATTCGCCGGGAAAAGGTTTTCTTTTGGGCAGAATCGTGGTAAAATAGGGACGGAATTCACAGCGAAAAGGAGTGACTGACCATGCAGATGGTGGAGATAAACAGCAAAAATGTGGATAGCATCACCCGGGAGGGCAAGACCTACCTGTACTTTACGGCGGGGTTCAGCCCCTTTGCGGCGGCCATGGAGCCGGTCTATCAGAAATTTTTGATGGAGGCGGAGCAATACGATGTGAAAGTGTGCCGCATCAATGTGACCGATGATATCGCGCTGGGGGAGCGCTTCCATGTGAAGGACCTGCCCACTATGCTGGTGTTCCGCGATGGAATGCGGGTGCACACCACCGAGGGTATTGTGCTGCCGGAGCATTACACCAATTTACTGAAGTTTTATTGAGAAAAAAGAAAGCCTGCCGCTTGGCGGGCTTTTTTAATAACCCGAAAGATGGGGACAGTGGGAAGGCGGGCGCGCCGCAGCGGGGAGGGCTGCCCGTCAGGGTCAGCACGACAAAAGCGGAGGGCGCGCCCGCCTTCCTGCCCGGCCTGCGGGAGTGCGGGTACCGGGCGAAGGAAATACAGCAGATACCAGAAAAACAGCGAATACAGGAGGTTCCGCTAGATGACGGAAAAACAGATAGGAGGGAACGGCATGGCCAAACGGCAGCCAACAGTACTGCGCGTACCGGAAAACGGGGCAGGGGATCCCTTTTTTGGGCGGCAGGGCAATTGGTTCGAGGTTATTTTTGAATCTTCCTACGATGGCTTTTACATCACCGATGGCAACGCCATCACCCTGACCCTGAATAAAAGCTACGAGACCATCAGTGGCCTGCGCAAGGAGGAGATGGTGGGCCGCAGCATGGCGGAGCTGGTGGCCAGCCGGGTCATTTCGGCTTCCGGCACATTGCTGGCGCTGGAACGCCGGGAATCGGTGACGATGGAGCAGCAGTTCAAAACCGGCAAGCGGGCCATCATCACCAGCACCCCGGTTTTCGATTCCGAAAGCAACATCGTCATGGTGGTTACCAATGTCCGGGATGTTACCGAGCTGTACTCCCTGAAGGAGCAGCTGGAGCAGAGCGAGGAGCGCAACCGGCTCTATTCCGCCGAGCTGGAGGCTGCCCGCAGCCGCCAGGACCGCAATCCATCCAGCCTTATTTTCCACGATAAGAGCATGCAGAATGTCATTAGCCTGCTGAACCGCGCCGCCCAGATGGAGGTGCCGGTGCTGCTGCAGGGCGAGGTGGGCGTGGGCAAGGGCGCCCTTTCGGAGTACATCTACAGCAAAAGCAAGCGACGCAAGGAACACTTTATCACCATACCCTGTGCCTCCCTGCCGGATGACACCATGGTGGCCGAGCTGTTCGGGCTGGGACCGGGGGTCTCACCGGAATACCCACAGGGCAAGACCGGCCTGCTGGAGCAGGCCAACCGCGGGGTGGTCTTTCTGGATGAGGTGGAGCAGCTGAACCACGAAAGCCAGACCCGGCTGCTTTCGGCCATCAAGCGGCGGCAGGTAAAGCCGCTGGGCTACGGCGCCGATAAGCCCTGTGACTTGAGAATTATCGCTTCCACCAGCGCTGACCTGCTGGCCCTGGTGCGGGAAAAGAAGTTCCGGGAGGACCTGTACTATGCCCTGAGCGTGCTGCCCATCAATGTACCGCCGCTGCGGGAGCGCCGGGAGGATATTCCCTACATTGTGACGGCCTATGCCGCTGAAATGAACAAGAAATATCACCAAAAAAAGCGCTTCGCCCCGGAGACCATCATCTGCATGCAGAGCTACAACTGGCCCGGCAATATACGGGAGCTGCACAATGTGGTGGAGCGCATGATGATCATTTCCAAGAACAATGTCATCCAGCCGGAGGAGCTGCCCATCACCGATAACATCACCATCAGCCAGAAGGACAGCGAGGAGTACTTTGAGCAGGTGAACCTGCACAGGCTGGTGGAGCAGCTGGAGATCAGCTACATCCGGCGGGCGTACAGCCGCTACGGCAATGTAAGGGACGCCGCCCGCAGCCTGGGCATGGATGCTTCCACCTTTGTGCGCAAGCGCAAAAAGATAGAGCAGGGGAGGGAATAGTTGCAAAAACGCAATGATGCGCAAAAATGCAACACCCCTTGATTTGTTCAAAAATTTTTAACGAATAGCCAGAAAAGCAAGGAATCAAGAGGAAAAACGGAACAAAATTTTTTGAAAATCGGGAGTGACTGTTGCAGATGCACAACACGAACTCCCGATTTTTCCGCAAAAAATGCAAAAAATGTAGCAAAAACACCCAAAACCGCAAATATGCCAAAAATAAAAGTGAACAAAGGAATTCTCCTCAAAAATACACCCCTGCCAAACTTGCTCCGGGGCGGTTTACAAGCCGAAATTGGCTGGATATAATCGAAAATGAAAGCGGGTGGCCGCTGTGCCGCGCCCCTGGAGAAAGGCCCGCTTTACTGTGAAACAGCCGGATGGCAGCCGCCTGATTGGGACAGGGGAGCAGCCCGCCGGCAGAGGAGTTACCACAAAAAACTGTGACGAGGAGGAAACTTCACATGACCGAAATGACCGAAACCAAAAAAGTGGAGGTACCGGAAGGCTTTATGACCGGTAAGTTCCCGCTGAAAAAGCGCGCTTACGGTGAAGAGCAGCCCGGTATCAAAGTAGGCCCCTTCAAGATCCGTCTCCCCCTGATCCACCACGAGTGGTCCTGGACCGAGATGGCCGCCGCCATGTTCCTGGGCGTTGCCTGTCTGGGCGCTGGTGTTACCACCACCATGACCACCTTTGGTCTGGATGACCCCGCGAATATTGCTGCCCTTGGCTTTGATGAGAACGGCGTATTCCTGATGGCCCTGACCTTTGGTGTTCTGAACGCGATCTGCTACTACCTGCCCTCTCTGCTGGGCGACCCCGTAGTTCCCGGCTGGATCACCCCCGCGCTGCCCCTGACCCTGAAGTTCCTGCAGCAGTGGGACCTGCCCAACTACGCCACCGGACAAGTAGACCGTATTTACGCGATGATAGCCCTGCAGATGCTGGTTGCTCTCAGCTTCCTCATCATGGGTGCTACGGGTATCGGCCGTAAGCTGGTAGATGCCGTACCCATGGGCATCAAGGCCGGTATTGTATTGGGCGCCGGCGTAACGGCCGCGGTAAATGTATTCTCCGCCCGTATGCCCAAGGCTCCCTGGACCGTTGCCATCGCTGTCCTGATGTCCTACTTCTTCCTGTTTAACCCCACCTTTGCCCGCAAGGCGACCAAGAGCCGCTTCTGGAATGTAGTGCGTAACCAGGGCGTAGTACCTGCCCAGCTGTTCGCCATCATTCTGGCTCCCGTGCTGCTGCACGAGATCCCGCTGCCTCAGATCCAGTGGGGCTTTACCCCCCTGAGCTTCGGCTATGTTCTGGAGCACTTCACCATCTTCGGCCTGGGCTTCCCGGCCTGGAGCTTCTTCCTGGCGGCGATCCCCTCCGCGCTGGCGACCTACATCATCGCCTTCTCCGACTTTGTACTGGCGAAGGAAGTTGTTGCCGAGGCTACCGCTTACCGTCCTGATGAGAAGGTTATCTTCGATGCCAGCCGTTCCAACCTGGTAAGCTTCCTGCGTAACGCCATCATGTCCCTCTTTGCTCCTTGGGTCCCCATGTGCGGCCCGCTGTGGGCTTCCGGTCTTTTGACCATCACCGAGCGCTATAAGAGAGGCTACAAGACCATGCACACCTACTGGGACGGCGTATGTACCTTCCGTGCCGCCACCGTCATCGCGGTTCTCATTCTGCCGCTGGTCACCCTCATTAAGCCCGCGTTTGCCATCTTCTTCGGCATCACCATGGGTGTTCAGGCCTTCGCCTGCGGCAACATCGGTATCCGTATGTGCACCACTGCCAATGACCGCGGTGTCGCCTGCGTTATCGCCGGCGCTCTGACCTACTTCACCCCCGGCTGGGCTCTGCTGGTCGGTATCATCGTCTGGGCTGTTGTTGACGGCTCCGAGGCGATTATCAACCTGAAGAACCGCAAGAAGACCGCCGGCGGCCCCTCTCCGGAGGAGCTGGTCTTTAAGCCTGAGGACAAAAAAGGCTGCTGCTGATCATTAAAGAAATTACCCCGCAAGGAAAAATGCCCCACCCGCGGGAGATGAGATAGCCCACTGCGGCGCGCACTCATCTCCCGGCGGGCAAGGGAAAGATGGAACTGATGATCCCAAGGTCAGTTCCATCTTTTCCGCGAAAGCGCGCCGCCCCAAAGAGAAAAGAAAAGGGAGGTAAACCGCCATGAAAATGCTTTCTATTAAACCGACCATCTATAAGTTTAAGACCGCTGAAGAATTCGCTGCGGAATTCAAAATCGGCGTTGGTGACCTGGTGATCACCAACGAATATATCTACCAGCCCTTCTTTGGCAAGCTGAACCTCGGCTGCGATGTGCTGTACCAGGAAAAATACGGCGCAGGCGAGCCCTCCGATGACATGGCAGAGGCCATGTATAAGGACATTAAAGGCGACCATAAGCGTGTTATCGCCATCGGCGGCGGTACCGTCATTGATATTTCCAAGCTTTTTGCACTGAAAACTGTTTCCCCCATCCTCGATCTCTATGACGGCAAGACCGAGATCGTGAAGGATAAGGAGCTGGTACTGGTGCCCACCACCTGCGGCACCGGCAGCGAGGTGACCAACATCGCCATTCTGGCGCTGAACAGCCGCGGCACCAAAAAGGGCCTGGCGGTGGATGAGATGTATGCCGACAGCGCCGTGCTGGTACCCGAACTGCTGAACGGCCTGCCCTTCCGCTTCTTCGCTACCAGCTCCATCGATGCCCTGATCCATGCCGTGGAATCCAGCCTTTCCCCCAAGGGCAACGAGATGACCCGGATGTTTGGCTACAAGGCCATTGATATGATCCTGCACGGCTACAAGAAGATCGCTGCGGACGGCCCCGAGGCCCGGATGCCGCTGCTGGAGGACTTCCTGATGGCCTCTCTGTACGCGGGCATCGCCTTTGGCAATGCGGGCTGCGCCGCCGTTCATGCCATGAGCTATCCCCTGGGTGCGACCTTCCATGTGGCGCACGGCGAGAGCAACTATGCCATGTTTACCGGCGTAATGAAGAACTCTATGGAGATCCGCCAGGATGGCGAGATCGAGAGGCTCAATCAGTTCATCGCCGATATCCTGGGCTGCAAGGTAGAGGATGTTTATGAGGAGCTGGAGAAGCTGCTGAATAACCTCATCCAGAAGAAGGCCCTGCACGAGTACGGCATGAGCCGTGAGCAGATCGAGGAATTTGCGGACAGCGTAATAGCGAACCAGGGCCGCCTGATGGCCAATAACTTTGTGGAGCTGGACCGCGACCGCCTCATCAAGATCTATACCGAGCTGTACTAATTGCACATAAACAGAGCCGACTAACGATGAATCCAAAGAAAGAAAGGAAGTAACGAAAATGGCACTGATGACAGGCGAACAGTATATCGAAAGCATTAAGAAGATCAAAATGGAGATCTATATGTTCGGTGAGAGATACAATAACCCCACCGAGAGCCCCATTCTGCGTCCTTCTCTCAACTCCGTCCGTATGACCTACGACCTGGCCCAGATGCCCGAGTATGAGGACCTGATGACCGTGGTTTCCCCCTACACCGGCACCCGCGTCAACCGCTTCACCCACATCCACCAGAGCACCGAGGACCTCATCAAGAAGGTAAAGATGCAGCGCCTGTGCGGCCAGAAGACCGCCGCCTGCTTCCAGCGCTGCGTGGGTATGGATGCTTTCAACGCCCTGTTCTCCACCACCTATGAGTGCGACAAGGCCCACGGCACCAACTATCACGAGAACTTTGTGAAGTTCATGAAGTATGCTGCCGAGGCCGACCTGACCGTTGACGGCGCCATGACCGACCCCAAGGGAGACCGTTCCCTGGCGCCTCACGCCCAGGCCGATCCTGATATGTTCCTGCGTATTGTGGAGCGCCGCCCCGACGGTATCGTAGTCCGCGGCGCCAAGGCCCACCAGACCGGTATCTGCAACTCCCACGAGGTCATCGTAATGCCCACCCAGTCCATGGGTCCCGATGATAAGGACTATGCGGTTTCCTTTGCCGTACCGCTGGATACCCCCGGTCTGTTCATGATCATCGGCCGCCAGAGCTGCGACACCCGTAAGCTGGAAGGCACCACCCTGGATGTCGGCAACTCCGAGTTCGGCGGCGTGGAAGCCTTGACCATCTTTGACGATGTATTTGTTCCCAATGACCGTATCTTCCTGTGCGGCGAGCATGAATTTGCCGGGATGCTGGTGGAGCGCTTTGCCGGTTACCACCGCCAGAGCTACGGCGGCTGCAAGGTCGGCGTAGGCGATGTTCTGATTGGTGCTGCTGCTGTTGCCGCTGACTACAACGGCGCTGCCAAGGCCAGCCACATCAAGGATAAGCTCATCGAGATGACCCACCTGAATGAGACCCTGTACTGCTGCGGTATTGCCTGCTCCGCCGAGGGCCACAAGACCGAGAGCGGCAACTACATCATTGACCTGCTGCTGGCCAATGTCTGCAAGCAGAATGTGACCCGCTTCCCCTATGAGATCGTCCGCCTGGCCGAGGATATCGCCGGCGGTCTGATGGTCACCGCTCCCTCCGAGAAGGACCTGCGCGATGAGAAGATCGGTCCGTACATCGATAAGTACCTGCGCGGCGTGGCTACCGTCACCACCGAAAACCGCATGAAGATCCTGCGTCTCATCGAAAACCTGGCCCTGGGCACCGCGGCCGTTGGCTACCGCACCGAATCCATGCACGGCGCCGGTTCTCCCCAGGCTCAGCGCATCATGATAAGCCGCCAGGGCAACCTGAACGCCAAGAAGGAGCTGGCCAAGGCCATCGCCCATATTGAAGAATAACCTCCTCATAGAATAACCCCTTTATCTCCCCGCGGGGCAGGGCACAGGGCGCTGTGCCCTGGCTCTGCCCCGCCCCCTTTGCGGGGGAAAACCAAAGACCCAAGGAGAGATGCAACCATGCTGGAACGGATCGAACAGGTTCTGGATGAAAAAGTACGCCCCGCCCTGCGCACCCACGATGGCGACATAAAGGTGGTGCGGGTGGAGGACGGCGTGCTGTACTTCAGGATGCTGGGACAATGCAGCAACTGTCCCTCGGCAGTGGTGACGGCCGAAGAACTGGTGGCCCCGCCCATTCTGGAGGCGATCCCCGAGATACGGCAGGTGGTGCTGGATACCACCGTAAGCGATGAGCTGTGGCAGGACGCCATGGAGCTGCTGCGGCGGCGTCACGCCGGTGAAGCGTGAGAATAGGCATAAAGTACTGTGGGGGCTGCAACCCACGCTATGACCGGGTGGCCGCGGTAAAGGAGCTGCAACAGCGGCACCCCGAATGGAAGATAGAGCCCGCCGGAGAGGGCGGGCAGGAGTACATCCTGGTGGTGTGCGGTTGTACTGCCGTGTGCGCGGGCCATGCCCACCTGGAGGCCGCCAAACACAAATTTGTCATTAACAGCAGGGAGCAGCTTGCGGCTGCCTGCGAAGCGATAATAAAAGAAAATGAGGTGTAACAATGGAGGACTGGAGAACTCTGTATCAACAGAAGCTGACCACCGCCGAGGAAGCGGTAAAGCATATTAAATCCGGCGACCGTGTGGTAGTGACCCATGCGACCGGCGAACCGATCCTGCTGACCGACGCCATGGTTGCGAACGCCGAGCAGTATGAGAATGTGGAAGTGGTGCACATGGTGGCCATGGGCAAGGCGGAGTACTGCCTGCCGGAGAATTCCAAGCACTTCCGCCACAACAGCCTGTTCCTGGGCGGCAGCACCCGCAAGGCCATAGAGGAGGGCCGGGGCGACTTTACCCCCGTGTTCTTCAGCGAGATTCCGGAGCTGTTCCGCACCACGCTGCACCCCAATGTAGTGCTGCTGCACCTGAGCACCCCCGATGAGCACGGCTATTGCAGCTTTGGCGTTTCCTGCGACTACACCAAGCCCGCCGCCGAGTGCGCCGACCTGCTGATCGCGCAGATCAACCCCAAGATGCCCCGCACCATGGGCGACAGCTTCATCCATGTCAGCAAGCTGGATTACATTGTGGAGCAGAAGACTGACCTCATCGAGCTGGCCCCGCCCCATATCGGCGATGTGGAGCGCGCCATCGGCGAGAATATTGCCTCCCTGGTGAAGGACGGCGACTGCCTGCAGCTGGGCATCGGCGCCATTCCCGACGCGGTGCTCCTGTTCCTGAAGGACAAGAAGGACCTGGGTATCCATTCCGAGATGTTCAGCGACGGCGTGGTAGAGCTGGTAGAGGCCGGTGTCATCACCAATGCGAAGAAGAACATTCACATGGGCAAGAGCGTGGCGACCTTCCTGATGGGCACCCGCCGCCTGTATGACTATGTGGATAACAACCCCGAGGTGGCCATGATGCCGGTGGACTATGTCAATGATCCCCGTGTCATCTGCCAGAACGATAACCTTGTTTCCATCAATTCCTGCGTGCAGGTGGACCTGATGGGCCAGGTGGTTTCCACCTGCGTGGGTCTGCGGCAGATCAGCGGCGTGGGCGGCCAGGTGGACTTTGTCCGCGGCGCCAATATGAGCCGGGGCGGGCGCACCATTATGGCCATGCCCAGCACCGCCGCCAAGGGCACCATCTCCAAGATCGTTCCGCTCATTGATGAGGGCGCGGCCGTGACCACCAGCCGCTACGATGTGAACTATGTGGTGACCGAGTACGGCATTGCCCAGCTGAAGGGCAAGACCCTGCGTGAGCGCGCCAGAGAGCTCATCAAGATCGCGCATCCCGATTTCCGGGAGGGGCTCATCAAGGTATACGAGGAGCGCTTCCACGCGAAGTTCTGATTGATTTTCTCTTCATTTTCATGTTCCCCTTCGTGGAGAGGAGGACAATGCCAGCCCCATTGTCCTCCTTTTCTGCACATAGAGAAGCGGAAAAAATGACCGAAAAGAGAGGAGTACACCTCCATGAATGAAGTGATATTAAGCGGGCTGGGCATCCTGCTGGCACTGTGCGGCATGACCGTACTCATCTTCCGGCGGGTCTCGCCCATTATAGTGGGGCCGCTGGCGGCGCTGCTGGTAACAGTGATGAGCGGGCTGCCGGTGCTGGATTCGGTGACCGGGATATATGTAGCGGGCGTCGGCTCCTTCTTTGTTTCCTACTTTATGATCTTCCTGCTGGGGAACATCCTGGGCAGCCTGTACCAGATCAGCGGGGCGGCGGCGAAGATCGGCGAAACGGTGGTGCGGTGGTTCGGCGCCAAAAACTGCATGGTGGCGTGCTTGATTTCGGCGGCGCTGCTGAGCTACGGCGGCATCAACAGCTTTGTCATCATCTTCGCCATCTATCCCATCGCGCTCAAGCTCTTTGAGGAGGCGGACCTGCCCACCTACCTGCTGCCGGGTATTGTGTGCGGCGGCATGTGGACCTTTGCGATGACCGGGCCCTTTTCACCGCAGATCTGCAACATCGTTTCGATGCAGAGCCTGGGCACCCCCTCCTACGCCGGGCTGATCCCCGGCTTGGCGGCTTCGGTCGTCATGGCGGTGCTGATTGTGTGGTACATGAACCGCCAGGCAAAGAAGGCAAAGGGACGGGGTGAGCACTTTACCCCACCGGAGGGCGGTGTGCGCCAGCATGAGGGGCCCACTCCCGGCACCGTGGTCAGCTTTATCCCGCTGACGGCTGTTATCGTGCTTTTTAATGTGACGGAGATCGGCATTGTGGCCTGCCTGCTCATCGGCATTGTGCTGTCGCTGGGGCTTTTCTGGCGCAGCATTCCGTGGGGAGAGATGCTCTCCACCATGAACCAGGCGGCGGGCAGCTCTGTGACGGTCATCATCAACACGGCTACCATTGTGGGCTTTGGTGCGGTGGCGAAGATCACCCCTTTCTATGCCTGGGCGGTGGAGCTGCTGGAGGCTTCCACCGCGAACCCCTATGTGGTGGCCGCCGTGGGCAGCAATATTTTCGCCTGCATCCTCGGCTCCTCCTCCGGCGGGCTGACGCTGATGTATACCTCGCTGAAGGAGATCTTCCTGAGCTACGCGGGGCAGGGGTACAGCCTGGAGTTTATCCACCG
>ULWK01046517.1_pt1 | contig 10824 bp, 7 predicted proteins | sample 1960281 | NCBI WGS metagenome assembly ULWK01 (sample SAMEA4835810, study PRJEB28245) | human gut metagenome | biome: gut microbiome; material: fecal sample | place: Denmark | collected 2008 | reverse complement strand
TTTTTATTAAAAACAACCTAAGCTATGACTATATTATACGAGGTAGTATACATGATATACTTTGCAACCGTAAGTATATTGGGGTGTTAGAAATGGGAAAAACATCTAAACATAATAGCAAAGAGAAGGTTGATGACTATATGGAAATCAAGGATGCTATACCGAAAATTATAGATACGAAAGATTTTGCAGCTGTACAAGATATTCTTGCGGCACGTCGTAATGGTAAAGCTAATGCCAAAGAGGTTTATGCTCTTAGTGGGCGTATTTTCTGCCAGTGTGGTGCTGCTATGACGGGGCATAGAATTGGTGCTAAAGGTAATAAGTACAGCTATTATGTATGTGGCACACAACGTTATAAACATGGCGATTGTGATATACCGATGATTCGCAAGGATAAGATAGAATTTATTACATATCTTACGATTGTTGACTATATCAAAGTAAATAAAAAATCTATCATTGCAGAATTCATGTGCCAAGCTGAAAGCAATGAAGATAAAATGCGTGAAAATGAACTGCGCAAGAGAATTAATGCACAAAAAAACAAGGCGAAGAAGCTTCTTGCCTTGTATGATGGTTCGGATGATTTAATTTTAGATGCCTATAAGGATGCTAAGAGAACCTTAGATATGATGGAAGCAGAATTAGCGTCCATGGTTCAGCGTGATACTAATAATATCAATCCAGAAGTACTGGAAGTATTCATAGATTCTATGTTGATGGAAGCAGGCTATTCTGATGCCTTCTTAAAGGATTTCTTTACGTCTTTAAACGTCAAGGTCACAGTAAATAAAATAAACGCTGAAATCCAGTTGAATCTCAGCGTTTTCCCATTCGTGGTAGCGCTAAAGGGAATCGAACCCTTGATTTCGCCTTGAGAGGGCGACGTCTTAGCCGCTTGACCATAGCGCCATTTGGCTCCGGGACTAGGACTCGAACCCAGACCGAATGATCCAGAGTCACTTGTGCTACCATTACACCATCCCGGAGTAGCAGTTCTTTTTGAGCACGCTCATCAGAACAATAACAATTATAGCAGATAGATAGCAGTTGGTCAAGTACTTTTTTGAAAAAAAGTAGAAATTTTTTCCAGAAAGTTTAGGAGGACCGGCAACGTTTGTTTGAAGTATAGATTGACGCATATGCTTTAGCATGATAAAATCAAGATAATACAACGATTAAATAACAGTGAATAAATATTCGTGACAGGGAGTGATAGCATGAAGCTTTTACATTTGTCGGATCTGCATTTAGGAAAAAAACTCAATGAATTTTCTCTTTATGAGGACCAAAAATATATTTTACAACGGATTATACAGATGATTTGCGCCAAGCAGCCTGATTGCGTACTGCTTGCCGGAGATATTTATGATAAACCGGTGCCGCCGGCAGAAGCTGTCGTTTTGTTTGATGATTTTCTCAATCAGCTGGCGGAGCTGAAGGTACCTGTGTGCATCATCAGCGGCAACCATGATTCGGCAGAGCGCTTGGCGTTCGGCGCGCAGCTGATGAGCGGCAGTGGCATTCATTTTGCGGGCAGCTACAACGGTGAGGAGCAGAAGCTTGTGCTGGAGGATGAATTCGGCAAGGTGAATATTTTCCTGCTGCCGTTTTTAAAGCCTGCTGTTGTGAAGCATTGGGCACCGGAGGAGGCTGCAGCGGAGATTACAGGCTATCACTATGCGGTGAAGTATGCTGTGTCGCAGCTGCAGTTGGCACAGGACGAGCGCAATGTGCTTGTTGCGCATCAGTTTGTTACCGGCGCCGTTACCGCAGGCAGTGAGGCTGTTAATGTGGGCGGATTGGATAATATCGGTGCGGAGGTTTTTGCTGCTTTTGATTATGTGGCCTTGGGACACATCCATAATCCGCAGAATGTCGGCGGTAATGAGCGCATCCGCTATTGCGGTACACCGCTGAAATATTCCTTCAGCGAATGGCAGCAGCAAAAATCCGTGACGCTGGTGGAGCTTGCCGAAAAAGGCAATATGAAGGTTACGCAGCTGCCGCTGACACCATTGCGTGAGGTGCGCTATTTAAAGGATACCTTTGAGAATTTAATGGCAAGACCGAATTATGCCATGTTCCCAATGGATGAGAATGGCTGTCTGCAGGATTTTTATTATCTGACGCTTACTGATGAAAACGATATCCCGAATGCTATGCAGCGCCTGCAGTCGGTGTATAAGAATTTGCTGCAGCTTGATTACGATAATAAGCGCACGCAGGCGAATGCCGAGCTGGAGCTTACGGAAAATACGGTAGAGAAAACACCGTTGGAGCTTATTGGTGATTTTTATCGCCTGCAGAACAATCGAGAGCTGAGCGAGGAGCAGAAGCAGTATCTTACTAATTTGCTGTCGGAAATGGGAGGTGACGTATTATGAGACCGCTGAAGCTGGTTATGAGTGCGTTTGGTCCGTATGCGGGGCAAACCGTTATAGATTTTTCCCAGCTCGGAGAGCAGGGGCTGTATCTGATTACCGGCGATACCGGTGCCGGTAAAACCGTAATTTTCGATGCTGTTTCCTATGCCCTGTACGGACAGACGAGCGGCGGTGTGCGTGATGCCAATATGCTGCGCAGCCAATATGCGGACGCTGATATGCCGACCTTTGTGGAGCTGGAGTTTTCCTTCCGCGGAAAGTGCTACAGGGTAAGACGCAATCCTGAGTATCGCCGTCCGTCGAAGCGTGGCGGCGGTATGACGAAGGAAAAAGCCGGCGCCGAGCTGTACTATCCTGATGGACGTGTACCGGTGACGAGAATGTCTGACGTAGACAAGAGCATTGTGGAGCTGTTGGGGCTTAATCACAAGCAGTTTACGCAGATTACGATGATTGCTCAGGGGCAGTTTCGCAAATTTTTGGATACCAATACGGATGAGCGCAGTAAAATCTTCCGTGATTTATTTCATACCTACTTTTTCCAGCAGCTGCAGGACAGGCTGAAGCAGGATGCTGCGGCTAAGCGTAACGAATTTGCCGAGCAGCAGCGCCGAAGCGAGCAGGCGCTGAACGGCATCAGCTGTATTTATTCTGCTTATACGGAAAAGCTGCAGAGCTTTGCCGCGCGTCACTATGAAGGCTGTGTTGAAGAAGTAATGGCCTTGCTTGACACAATTATTGCTCTTGACGAAAAGGAACAGCAGCAGGTGGCAGCAGCGGCGGCTATTGTGACGAAAAATCTGACTGCGCTGCAGGACAGCCTGAGCGCTATTGATAAAAAGCAGCAGCTTGAAAAATATATGCAGACGACAGAAGTGAGAATAGCAGGTATGCAAAAGCAACTGGAGCAGGAAGCAACTGCAGCAGTGCAAAGACAGGATGCTCTGCAAAAGCTTGAGGCAGAGGTCAGCGAAGCGCAAAAGGGCGAGGTGGAGCTGGCACAGATGCAAACAGAAAGGCAGCAGCTGGCTGCACGCCAAAGAGAGCTGCGGCAATTACAGGAAATGCAGCAGCGTTACCAAAGTCAGGAGGTTGCGCTGCTGCAGAAGCGTCAGGAGTATAAGCAGGCCTGCGATAATTTCAATCATCTTAATGAGCTGAGTGACGCTTGCTTTGACAGATTTTTGGGCGCGCAGGCGGGACTTTTGGCACACGATAAGCTGAAACCAGGCAAGCCATGCCCGGTTTGCGGTTCCTGCGAGCATCCGCAGCCTGTGCAGCTGGCGCAGGATGCACCTACCGAAAATGATGTTGAGCAGGCGCGCGCTAAAGCTGAGGCTGCTCAGAAGATAAGGGATGGTCTTATAGGTGAAGGCAAGGCTTTAAAGGAACATCTGGAGCTGGACAAAACCTTGCTGCTAGGCAAGGGCGTGGAGCTGCTTGGCTGTGATGATTTGAAGCTGATTGCCGAAAGAGCGCAGGCAGAGCTGAAGGATGTTAACAATAAGATTACGTCCCTGCGTCTGAAGATGGGCTTCTTGCAGGAAAAGGTGGAGCAATACCGTAAGCTGGCGAAAACTTTGGAGCAGCAGAAGGCTGCCGATAAGCAAGCGGAGGCTGCGGCACAAAACTTAAGGCAGCAGCTGGCAGGTGCCGAAGGGCAGCTGCAGGAGCTGAAAAAGCAGCTTGCCGAGCAAAATGAGCTGCTGACGGATGTTGATGAACAGAAGCTGCAGCAGGAGCATGAAAAGCTGCTGGTGCAGCAGCGTGAGCTGGAGCTGCAGGATAAGCGGCTGTATGCTGCAATAAAGAATAATCAGCGGATTAAGCAGGAGGTAAGCGGCTATGAAGCGCGCAGGGCAGCCTGCGAAGCGGAATACAGCTTGATCAACAGCCTTTCCGCAACGCTGAACGGAACTTTGACAGGCAAAAAACGCGTTAATCTGGAAACCTATGTGCAGATGCACTACTTCGATAAAATTCTGCAGCGCGCCAATGTAAGGCTGCTGCACATGAGCCGCGGCCAGTACGAGCTGTGCCGTGACAAAATGCAGGATGCGTATAGCAAGACGGGCAACAGCAAAACAGGCCTCGATTTGGAGGTAAAGGATTACTACAGTGGTAATCTGCGTAGCGTCAAAACCTTGAGCGGCGGCGAATCATTCATGGCATCACTGGCGTTGGCGCTGGGGCTGGCGGATGAGGTGCAGTCTAGTGCCGGTGGCATTCAGCTGGACACAATGTTTGTCGACGAAGGCTTCGGCTCGCTGGATGACAGCAGTCTGCAGCAGGCTATTGCTACGCTGCAGGGCCTCAGCGAAGGCCATCGTCTTGTAGGCATTATTTCACACGTACACGATTTGCAGGAAATGATTGACAAAAAAATTCTCGTCAGGAAAAAACGCGGCCTGCAGGGGACAGGCAGCGAAGTCGCACTGGTGGTAGATTAAGGTAAAAATATCTCTGCGGAAGCAGAAAATCACTTTACCATAGATTGTCAGTGTGATAAAATAATCTTTATACTTAAAAGACAAATTTATTGCTGACATGTTCGTAGCAGCAGTTAAAAAAACAATTTATGGAGGGCTTGACGATGAAATTATTGGAAGAAAAAATTGTTAATGACGGTGTTATCAAAAGCGGTAATGTCCTGAAGGTTGACAGCTTTTTAAATCATCAGATTGATGTGCCGTTTGTTGCGGAGCTTGGTAAAGAATTAAAGCGCTTGTTTGCAGACAGGAATATTACTAAAATCCTGACTATTGAAGCCTCCGGTATCGGTATTGCCTGCGTTGCGGCAATGTATTTTGGCGTTCCGGTAGTGTTTGCCAAGAAATCCAGCGGCAGCAATATGGATAAGGATGTTTACTTCACTCAAATTTATTCCTATACCCATAGCAAAACAAACGACGTTGTTGTTTCCAAAAGATTCCTGTCCAAAACAGACCATGTGCTGATTATTGATGACTTCTTGGCTAACGGTTGTGCACTGGAAGGACTTATCGATATTGTACGTCAGTCCGGCGCTACTGTTGAAGGCGTTGGCGTTGCTGTAGAAAAAGGCTTCCAGGGAGGCGGCGACAAGCTGCGCAAAGCCGGCTACAACCTGCATTCCCTGGCTATCATTGATAAGATGGATGCAAAAACCAACACAGTAGTGTTCAGACATGAGGAAGCGTAATGAGCGAAAAACAATATGCGGTTGCACCTTGATGATGTTCGGTTCTATCGTAGTCAGCGGCGTGCAGATGATTGCCAACTGTGACTACAATTCCCGTAATGTAACGATTGCTTCTCTGGCACTCAGCATCGGCATCGGTTTTACCCAGACACCGGCAATTTTTAAGATTTTCCCGGATCTGATTAAGAATGTTTTTGCAGAAAACTGTGTAGCCGTAGTTTTTATCGTGGCTATGGTGTTAAATATCATTCTGCCTAAAGAGGAAGAAGAATAGCGATACGTGTTTTAAAATAAAGAGGGGTTACAAATGAAGATTATTGATGCCCATATGCATTATTACAATGTTGATGGTTTTGTGCAGGTTGCAGCCAATGCAGGCTATGAAAATACAGCGGCCTGCTGGCAGAAAATATGCGAAGAAAATAATATCGTTTTTTCCGTAGCTATGGGCAACACTAATTATACGTCTTCAAAATATGGTGGTGTTACACCGCGTATGATTGACCTTGCAGCGCCTTTTGACGAGGCGCATTACAATCAGCCGCAGAACATGGGTTACTGCATGGGTGTAAACAGCGAGGCTATAACCGAAGCAAATGCGGAAAAAACAGTGCAGGAATTTGAACGCTTCATTAAGGACCCGCATTGTCTGGGCATTAAGCTCTATCCCGGTTATAACGCTGTCTATGTCAACGATAAAAGGCATTGGCCACTGTTTGAACTGGCGCGTGCCTATAATGTGCCTGTTGCAATTCACACAGGCGATACAGCCTGGCCCAGCGGTCTTTTGAAATATTCGCATCCGCTGACTGTTGATGAAGCGGCAGTGGCGTTTCCCGACGTTACCTTTGTCATAGCGCACTGTGGTTGCCCATGGTTCGCCGATGCGGCAGAGGTGGCCTGCAAGAACGCCAACGTATGTATTGACCTTTCCGGTTTGGTGGAGGGCAATCCTAAACCGCTGATGCTGCTCGAAAGACAGCGTGGCTTTTTGCGTCAGCTGCATACCTGGCTGAATTATCTTGGCAATTATGAAAAAATCATGTATGGCAGTGACTGGCCGCTTGTAAATATTCCCCTGTATATCTGGATGATCAGCCATGTTGTTCCCGAATGCTATCACGAGGATGTATTTTATAACAATGCAGTAAGGATTTACAGTAAAATCGGTAAGCTGCTGGAAAAGTGCGGAGGTTGAGATGGGACAGCCTGATATCAAAGAAATAGAGGCAGGGCTTAAGGATTGGGACTTTGTGCGCAATCTGCCTGCTGCAATCGGTGATTATACCCTTGTGCCGGGCTCCGGCATCGACGGACAGATTTTGAATATTGCAGCCTATGTGCACGAAGCGTCGCACTGTCGTCTTGATTTGACTTATACAAAAGAAACCTTTGACTATGTGCCGGTAAAAACCGTAGGTCTGCATACGTTTCGCGACGTGCGCTTCTTCTGCCGTGACCGCGAACACTTTGCCGACATGATGCGCAAGAGCCTGCCGGATATTTTGGCCAGCATGGACAAGAAAACCGTGCATGCACTGCCGTATGAAGCAAAAGCGCTGCATTTTGAGCAGTGGGACTACTGGCGCTCGCTGCCTGCTCAGGTAGGCGATTATGAGTTGTATATTACGCCTGATAATCCCTTGCCTTATATCAATGGTTCCTTTATCTTTTTGGATTATACTGATTTTAAGCATGGCAATCAGATATACTTTTCCTATAATATTTTCCGTGATGAGCTGTTTGCGGAAATGCGCAAGAATCATCTGCCCTTGACCACAGACGCTTTTGACGTGCTTGGCAACGTGCCGTCGGAGGATAAGCTGCAGGCTTTGCAGGTGCATATAGAGGAAAAATTGATGGCTGCATTGGATGATTTAAAAAAAGTATAAAAAGATGTTGACAAAATAGGCTCAAGCCTGTATAATATAATTCGTAGTTGATTGGCCCGGTGGTTCAGTTGGTTAGAATGCCGCCCTGTCACGGCGGAGGTCGTGGGTTCGAGTCCCATCCGGGTCGCCATTCACGCCTCGGTAGCTCAGTTGGTAGAGCAAAGGACTGAAAATCCTTGTGTCCACAGTTCGATTCTGTGCTGAGGCACCATATTGCGGAAATAGCTCAGTGGTAGAGCACCTCCTTGCCAAGGAGGGGGTCGCGAGTTCGAATCTCGTTTTCCGCTCCACCTTTTAAGGCGACATAGCCAAGCGGTAAGGCAGAGGTCTGCAAAACCTTTATCCCCAGTTCGATTCTGGGTGTCGCCTCCATTTTTATTTCTTAAAAGGTGTTAAGTAGTTATGTCTGCCGCGGTGGCGGAACTGGCAGACGCAAGGGACTTAAAATCCCTCGGGTAGTGATACCCGTACCGGTTCGATTCCGGTCCGCGGCACCAATTAGATAGAAAATATCTGATTGGAATCACAAATAGAGAAAATGCTGATTGAACTTGTAGAAGTCAATCAGTTTTTTTGTGTTAAAAAAGCAGGAGCTGCTGTACAATTTGTATGGAAGCTCCTGCTTTGATTTAGAAACATTAGTAAAAACAAAATCCCGTCATCGCAGGCAAAAGATGGCCTGACCTATGACGAGATTAGTGGAGAAATATATGATTCCTCTGCGTTTAGTATGACCTATATGTTAGCTAGAGTCAAAATAATTGTATGGATGAAAGTACAGTTAGGCTTAGAGCAGATAATGCTGGATATTATACTAGAGTATGTGTTATGCTGCAGCTTAAAAAGTGGAGAAATGGGAAGCTTTAAATGCAGGATAAAATTTTTCAGTGACGAAATATTTATGGAAAAAGAATTATAGAAAGATAAAAAAGCTGCTTAGTGCAAATTGCTAACTTCGGATAGACAGATTCTGACATAGCTTGGGAGTATAATTTAATTGTAGGTTGAAATGGTAATATAAAGGAGAGTTCTATCATGGCTGAAAACATTGAACTTACTGTACAAGGACGGGCTGAAAACGAATTGCTGAACGATGCAATCGCATATGCTGCTACCATGCATCGCAATGGTTTACGCAAGGGCACGACTATGCCTTACATCGTGCATCCGCTGGAGGTAATGCATATTTTGGAGGTAATGACAGGAGACAAACATCTGATGGCTGCCGGTGTGCTGCATGACGTGGTGGAAGATACTGATGCGACTATTGAAGATGTTTATGCAAAATTTGGCGATGATATCGGTACTTTAGTAGAAGGTCACACCGAAAAGCACAAGGAAGATCCTTGGGAAAAACGTAAAGAGGAAGCATTGGCGCACTTGGTGAAGGCTGATGTGCGTGAACAGAAGCTTGTGTTGGCGGATAAGCTGGCCAATATGCGTGCGATTGCGCGTGATTATGCTAAATACGGCGAGGACTTATGGCAGCGCTTCAAACGCGGCAAGAATATTCAGAGCTGGTATTATCATGCAGCAGTAAAGGCAATGAGCGATTTGGAGTTTGATGCGGAGGCTGCGCCTTTTTATAAAGAATTTGAGGACGAGGTAAATCAGGTTTTTGGGGATAAAGGATAAGTGCTGAAGATGAATACTACGAGCAGAATGATTGCTTAGTGTCTGAAGTAGAGGCGTAAAATCATTGATTAAAGGAGTGATTTCTAAATGCAAGAAATTAAATGTCCGAAATGTGGTGAAGTATTTCAGGTAGATGAAGCTGGTTATGCAGCTATTGTTAAACAGGTTCGCGATAAGGAGTTTAATAAAGAGCTTAAAGAGCGGGAAGCGCAGTTTAAAATAGCAAAAGAGGATGCTTTAGAAGTTGCAAAAACTAAAGCAGAAAAAGATCTTAATCAGCTGATAGCTCAGAAAGATAAAGAAATTGCGGATTTACAAAAAAAGCATGATAGTGAATCCAATGAAACAAAACTTGAAATTGCAAATTTGAATGCAAAAATTGCTGCTGCGGAATCTGAAAAAAATACGGCACTCGAAAAAGCTGAAGCTGAAAAGGATAGACTGATTTCTGAGCTTAATGCTAAGCTACAAGCTAAAGATGACGAGCAAAAGCACATTGTCAAAGAGGCTGAAGCTGAAAAGAACAAAATTATTGCTGAACTTCAGAATCAGATAAGTAATATTACCAAGGATCATAAACATGATATGGAGCAGTTGAAAAGTGCAAAACAATTAGAGATTGATGCACTTAGTGCTCAAATTACTAATAATGAAACTGTCAAAAACTTAGCTGTTAGTGAGGTGGAAACTAAATATACTAAGTTGTTAGCTGAGAAAAAAGAAGAAATTGCTAAGCTTAATGGTGATTTAGAATCTAAAAATAAGGAGATGGAAATAAGGGAGAATAGTATTCGTAGAGAATATGATGTCATTATAAAAAACAAAGATGAGCAGATAGAGCAGTACAGAGATTTTAAGGCTAAACAGTCGACTAAGATGATTGGAGAAAGTCTTGAAGTACATTGTAACAATGAATTCAATAAAGTGCGTCATATTGGTTTTCCTACAGCATATTTTGAAAAAGATAATGATGCTAGAAGTGGTAGTAAGGGGGATTTTATTTTTAAAGATTTTGATGATGAGGGTAATGAATACATTTCTATTATGTTTGAAATGAAAAATGAAGCTGATGCAACTGAGAAAAAACATAAAAACGAGGACTTTTTTAAAGAACTGGACAAGGATAGACGAGAGAAAAAATGCGAATATGCTGTTTTAGTAACTTTGCTGGAAGCAGACAATGATTATTATAATCAGGGAATTGTTGATGTATCTCATCGTTATCCTAAAATGTATGTGATTAGGCCACAGTTTTTTGTTCCGTTAATTTCTTTATTGCGTAATGCGGCTCGCAATTCATTAGAATACAGAAAACAGTTGGCTGAAATGAAGAACCAAAATATTGATATAGAAAACTTTGAAGCAGGAATAGACGAGTTTAAGCGTTTGTGGGGGATGCATTATACCAATGCTCAGAAGAGATTTGATGAAGCTATAGATGAAATAGACAAGACAATACAGCACCTGCAGAAAGTAAGAGATGCTCTCGTTACTTCTGGCAATCATTTGGGCAAAGCAAATAGTCAGGCAGCTGATTTGACAATTAAGCGTTTGACAAAAGGTAATCCTACTATGGCTCAAAAATTTGCTGAGTTGAAAGAAAAATAGCGGGAGCAGTTGTAGCAGGAGGCTTATGCTTATGAGCTGAACGGCGAGATATACGTTTATGCAATTGAAGTATTTTATAAGGTAGATTGTATAATCAACTTGAACAAAAAATAAAATA
>ULWK01009816.1_pt1 | contig 10896 bp, 9 predicted proteins | sample 1960281 | NCBI WGS metagenome assembly ULWK01 (sample SAMEA4835810, study PRJEB28245) | human gut metagenome | biome: gut microbiome; material: fecal sample | place: Denmark | collected 2008 | reverse complement strand
AGGAGGGTAAAGAAGAAGGCATAAAGGAAGGACGTGAAGAAGGTAGTAAAGACGAACGCTCGAAAATCGCGATAAATCTTATACGACTCGGTGCATCTTGTGAGATTATAGCACAGGCGACCGATCTCTCAGCAGAAGAAGTATCCAGGCTGAAGAAAGAACTGAACAATGCGTAGCAATTAGTTCACATCATCCTGGAATTCGCCCAACTTATCGACGAGGACAGAACCAATTACATTAAAGCCATGAATACGGAACGGGACACATACAATCAGATCGAGTACGCGCGTGAGACCGGGCGTGAAGAAGGTCGTGAGGAGGGACGCAAAGAAGGCAAAGAGGAAGGACGCGCTGAAGGCGCAAAACGGAATAGTTGTGACATTGCCAAAAGAATGTTGGAGAAGGGGATTGATATTGAGACAATTTCAGAACTGACAGGTCTGACAGAAAAGGAAATTTCCAAATTGAACAGGATTGGTTCCTAAAATGTTGCGGAACTCGCCCAGCTTGACGACGAGGACAGGATCAAATACATTAAGCCATGAATACGGAACGGGACACATACAATCAGATTGAGTACGTGCGTGAGGAAGGACTTAAGGAAGGACAATCGAAAATCGCGATAAATCTTATACGACTCGGGGCATCTTGCGAGATTATCACGCAAGCCACAGGGCTCTCAGCAGAAGAGGTTTCCAGTCTAAGGAAAGAACTTCGCAATTAGTTAATTGAACCTGGCACCGGCAATCCCGGCAAATCGTCACGACTTTGATAGTCCGGAGTTACGTGTTGACTGGACGTTGGGCGGGACGGTGCCATAATCAATTTTGTAATGCATTGATTATCAATACTGTCTGATTTCTAGTGTGGATTATCGCCTGTTTTTTTCCTGATAATCCACACTAAAATACATATCTTGCCTAATATCAGCTAGTTAACGAGAAACAATGTGGCACCGTCCGGCTTGTCCTCTCCACAATCTTACTTCGCAGTTTCAGATAACGTGATCAGACGTATTCGGAAAGGACCGATTATTCCATTCCCGGCAGATTCTGTACGGAATTCTCTTCGAACCCCGTGTCTTCCGGGAGATGTTCGCCACGCGCTACGGCGCCTGCACCGGCATTGACAGCGAGCTGGTCGCACCTCTCGTTTTCCGGGTGTCCCGCATGGCCCTTGAGCCAATGAAAGGTGATGTGATGCCTGCGATAGACTGCCAGGAACCTCATCCAAAGGTCAGGATTCTTCACTTTCGCGAATCTCTTTCTCTCCCAGTTTCTCAGCCAGCCCTCATTTATGGCTTTGACAACGTATGACGAATCGCTCCAGACTTCGATGTCCGCGTTTTGCCAGTGTACCGCTTCCAGTCCGAGAATCACGGCCAGCAGTTCCATCCTGTTGTTGGTTGTGCGGATGAAGCCGCCGCTGAGTTCCTTCCTGTGTTCGCCGCATTTCAGGACAGCGCCGTAGCCTCCCGGTCCCGGGTTTCCGCTGGAAGCACCGTCAGTATAGAGATATATTTTAGGGCGTGTAGGGTTCATTTGAATTCATTTTATGCAAAGTTAGCACTTCAATCCCAGAATTTGTCGGACTGGAAGCTCATTTTTCGGAATTTTCCAAATTATTTCTGTAACTTTGCAATTTGAAAGAGTAGAGTTGTGTGTGACGGTAACACATAAGCTGACAGAATCTTAAACCTAGATATATTATATTGTATGAAACACAGTCTATTGCCTGTAGTGATTATGACGGCAGTCGCGCTGCTTCTCGGTTCGTGCGGAAAAAGAACATACCGCAATATCAACTATCTCCAGGAAGCGCAGAAAGATACTGCGATGACTATGAAAAGCGAGATCGGTATTCTTGTCCAGCCTAAGGACATGATATCGATTGTAGTGTCAAGCCGTAATCCGGAACTCGCGGCGATGTTCAATCTCGCCAATGTCAGCTACCAGGCCGGTGCGGAAACATCCACATCCGGTTCTTACAACAGAATTCTCGGATACTCCGTTGACAACAACGGAGACATTGATTTCCCTATCGTAGGTAAGATCAATGTTGCAGGTCTCACACGTTGGCAGGTTGCCGACAAGGTGAAGGATGAACTCACAACGAGGAATCTCCTGAAGGATCCTGTAGTGTCTGTCGAATTCCTGAACTTCAAGGTTTCAGTCATGGGTGAAGTTTCCCATCCTGGTACCTACACTATTACCGGAGACAAGATTACCCTTCTCGAGGCGCTCAGTCTCGCAGGAGACCTTACCATCTACGGAAGACGTGACAGGGTTACTGTCGTAAGGGAACTCAACGGCAAGAGAAACATCTATATCGTGGATATCCGTTCCGTCGATCTGTTCACCTCACCGGCTTACTATCTGCAGCAGAATGACGTTGTCATTGTCGAGCCTAACAAGGTCCGTGCAGGTCAGTCAACCATTAACCAGAACAGTTTGAAATCTGCATCATTCTGGGTGTCAATGGGTTCATTCGGTGTGACAATCGCAAACCTCTGGATTGCCGTGTCTAACTCGAAGAGCAAGGACAAATCCTCCAAAAACTGATTATACAAAAAACGAAATATACGATTGGAATATGGCAGCAGATAACAATCTCGAAAGCAGACAATCTTTTAGAAATACTCAGAACGAGGGTGAACTCGATACTCTGAACCTTGCGGACATCTGGGCAATGATATGGAACAACAAATGGTGGTATGTGCTCTCCATCTGTATCTGCATCTTCTTCGCAGTGTTCTATATTTACAGAACATCTCCTATATTCAGCAGGACTGCTAAAGTCATCATTGACGACAGCAATGAAAATTCTGCATTGCGCGATCTCGCATCATTTACGGGAGGACTCTCCAGAATGCGCTCAAGCGGTTCCAATGTCTATAACGAGATGGAAGCGTTCTCTTCTCCTGACCTCATGTGCAGCGTCGTAAAGAGACTCGGTCTGGAAACATCTTATGTAGAGAAACAGTTCCTCAGAACCAGAGAACTGTTTACAAATTCACCTCTCGCGCTTGTCCGCGCCGGAGACAACAATGCCTCTTCATTCTCCTTCGAAATCATGAAGGAAGGTGAAGACGCCTTTGTCATCAAGGACTGGCACGTTGCCGGAGAGGAGATGGAATATGCAAAAATCAAGGGCCGTCTCAATGATACCATCGATACCCCTGTCGGAAAGCTCGTCATCGCGCCTACCATGCTCTACGACCAGTGGAAAAAGCCTATTGTCATAAGTTGGGTCAATGCCAAGAAACTCGCTAAGGCTTACAACAAGTCTCTTTCGGTTTCCCTGTCAGGAAAAGAGTCCACAGTCCTCGTATTGACATTGACAGACCGCTTCCCTTCGAGGGCAGACAACATCCTCAGCACTCTCATTGACGTATATAACGAGCAGTGGGTCGAAGACAAGAACAGGTCTGCACGCAATACGACAGCTTTTATCAATGATCGTCTCGTGGTAATCGAGAAGGAACTTGGCGGAGTCGAGGAGCACCTCAAGGATTACAAGGCAGAGCACAATATCACTGATATCCAGTCTTTGTCTGCTGCTTATCTCGGTGAATCCACAGAATACAAGAGCATGTCATTCGAGGTGAACAACCAGCTTGCCATTGCCAAGTTCATAAAGGAGTATCTGGAGAATCCGGCACATGACGGTGCCCTCATTCCTGCAAACTCAGGATTGACAAACTCTACCGTAGAATCACAGATCGGAGAGTATAACCAGTTGGTACTCAGCAGAGACAGGCTCGTTTCAGGAAGCAGCAGCGAAAACCCGCTCGTGCTCGACTACAACAACTCCATTGCAGCATTGAAGATAGCTATCAACAGGTCTATCGAGAACCTTATCTCTACCCTCAAACTTCAGGCTGACAAGGTCGCTGCAGAGGAGACCAATATCATGAACAAGATTTCCAACACTTCCGGTCAGGAACTTCAGTTGCTCTCCATCGAGCGTCAGCAGAAGATCAAGGAAGAACTTTATATCTATCTCCTTCAGAAGAGAGAGGAAAATGAAATCGCCTGTCTCGTGAACGTTGGCAATACTCGTCTTGTGATGGAGCCTGCCGGAGAAGACATGCCTCAGTCTCCTAACAAGAAGATGATAATGCTTATAGCTCTTATCCTCGGTGCTGGTATTCCGTTCGGTATCTTCTTCATGATCAATCAGCTGGATACCAGAGTCAAGACAAGGAACGACCTGACCAACATGCAGGTTCCATTCCTTGCCGAGATTCCTCAGTTCGGTCAGGGTGCAGGCATCCTGAATAAGATGAGAAAGAAGATGTGCGATGACGCCAACACCAAGATTGTCGTTGCCCCATCCAACAGAAACAGTATCAACGAGGCATTCCGAGTTCTCAGAACCAACCTCGACTTCATGACAGGCGGTCAGGAAGGATGCCACAAGGTGATGATTACATCATTCAATCCTAACGCCGGTAAGACCTTCGTCCTCATGAACATGGCGGCTACCATGGCACTCAAGGGTGCAAAAGTCCTGCTTCTCGACCTTGACCTCAGAAAGGGTACTCTCGGAAAGGCACTTGAGCACAACAAGTCCGGTATCTCCGCTTTCTTGAACGGCAAGCTTGACAGCATCGTTCCTGAGATTCAGAACATCAAGGAGAATCTTGACCTCATTTCAGTAGGTTCACTCCCTCCTAACCCTGCCGAACTCCTTGTATCAGAGAAGTTTGACAAGATGATTGACGAACTCTCTGAAAGATATGACTATATCTTTATGGACTGTCCTCCTGTGGACATCGTTGCAGATACCTCAATCATAGCAAAGCATGCTGACTATACGGTATTCGTAATCAGGGCAGGCCTGTTCGACAAGAGGGCGCTTCCTGCAATCGAGGATGCTTACGAGCGCGGAGTATATAACCACATGGCTGTCATCCTCAATGGTGTAGATACCACCAGCAAGGCATATGGCTATGGCCATTATGGTTACGGTTACGGCTATGGCTACGGTTATGGAAACAACGTTCAAGACTAATTTTCGAGATGTTCGGGTTTTTCAACAGCAGAACCAGCCTTAACGAGTCCGGCTTGCTGAAGGGCTTTGTCGATAACCACTCGCATGTGTTGTACGGAGTGGATGACGGTGTAAAAACCATTGAAGAATCATTGGAGATACTGAATTTCCTGGAAGCGGCAGGCACGACCGTCCTTTGGTGCACCCCACATATTATGGAGGATGTCCCGAATGAGACGGCTGACCTCAGGGCCCGGTTCGAAAGCTTGAAGGAGGCATGGAAGGGCAAGATTGAGCTCAGACTCGCCTCGGAAAACATGCTCGATTCACTTTTCATGAAACGGCTCGAAAAGGATGACTTCCTCCTTCATGGAGACAACAGACTTCTGGTCGAGACTTCAACCTGGGCTTCGCCAATGGATTTGTGGGGCATGATTGGTAAGATCAATGCAGCCGGATATACTCCACTGATAGCCCACCCGGAACGTTATACATACATGAAAATGGATGATTATAAGCGACTTCTGGACATGGGAGCCGAATTTCAGCTGAACATGCCTTCAATACTCGGGGTATATGGAGACAGAATCGCGAAGAGGGCAGAGGAAATGCTGAAGAATGGATGGTATGTGATGGCAGGAACTGACTGTCACCGTTTCCGAGCACTTGAAGGCCAGACATCATGTAAAATTATAACAAAGAATACAGTTGCACTTTTAAAGGGTATAGTAACTCGTTAGAAATTGGGTGTAGAAATAACAAAGAAAGATGTAACGTGGAGCTATGTCGCCAAGCTGTTCCAGATAGGATCCGGCCTGGTGACATTGCCGCTTATATTGCGTTTGCTCACCACAGAGGAAGTCGGAATGAACTATCTGATGCTGACAGTCAGCTCGATAGTAGGTCTGATGGACTTCGGCTTTTCTCCTCAGTTCGGCAGGAACTTCACATATGTCAATAGCGGTGCGCGCCGGCTTTGCCGCGAGGGCGTGGAAGAAGGACGAGGCGGCAGCATTGACTGGCATCTTCTTTCAGTTCTGATAAGCACTGCACGCTTCGTTTATCGCAGGCTGTCTGTCCTGGCGCTCATAGTTATGCTGACATTCGGAACAGGCTATATCTGGTATCTGACGGAAGGTTTTACCAATGTCAACAACTCTCTGTATATCTGGATATTATACTCGTTCTCAACATATTTCAACATCTATTTCTCCTACTATTCCAGCCTGCTTACCGGCAGCGGAATGATAAGGGAGTCTTCGCAGGCGGCGATACTGTCCAAATCGGCATATCTGGTACTTTGCACACTGTTCCTGCTTCTCGGCTGGGGCCTCTTCGCTGTAGTTGCAGCCAACTTCATCGCTCCATTCGTGCAGAGGTATGTAAGCTACCGGGCATACTTCAAGCCCGAACTGAAGGCACATATCGCGGAACAGTCTGTCACCCGCGAAGATATCCGGGAAACCTTCTCCGTCATTTGGTTCAATGCCAAGAAACTCGGAATCAATTTCATCGGAGCCTATGCCGTGAACAAGATGGGAATGTTCATCATCGGCTTTTTCCTTCCGCTGGCAACTATCGGCTCGTATGGTCTTCTGACACAGCTCACTACAATAGTATCTGGCATCGCGAATACCATGTTCGTGACCTATCTTCCTAAAGTTTCTAACTGCAGAGTGACAGGGGACAGGTCAATGCTGAAGAGGACAATCTCCTTCTCCATGGTAGTCGGTCAGATTATAATGCTTGCCGGAGCACTTGGAATAATCTTCGTGGCACCATACCTGCTGGAACTTATAAAGTCTCAGACAATGCTGCCGTCCCGTCTTATCTGCGTGCTCTATCTTGTAATCATAGCATTGGAACTGAACCATTCTGAGTTCGCCTCAGTGATTTCTACAGAGAACAAGATACCATATGTGGTCCCGAGCCTTGTCTCAGGCGGAGTCATAGTTCTGCTCACTTTCATTGCCTTGAAATTCACCACTTTAGGACTCCTTGGAGTGGTACTTGTTCAGGGAATTGTTCAGGCGGCATACAATAACTGGAGGTGGCCGCTCTGGGTGTTTCGCGAACTCGACATGTCAATATCAGAGTTTTACGGAACCGGCTTCGATTCAATTATAAAAACAGTTTCTGGATTATGGAAATCAATGCACAGGAGTGTCTGAATCAGAATGACAATTTTGCCTGCCAGAGCAATATCGGCTCGACATTGATGAAAGGTGTGCGCCCGGGCGTTGCACCTAAATTTTCAATCGTCATACCGACATGGAAACGCGTTGAGACATTGAAAGATACAGTGGAATCAGCATTGTCCCAGACCTGGGCGGGTGATTTCGATGTCATTGTGGTCGAGGACAACCCGGAACCGGACTCCGACGTCTATAAATATCTCATGTCATTGACAGACCCGCGCGTCATTTACTATAGGAATGACAGGAATCTCGGATTGGTCGGGAATTTTAATAGGGCGGTCTCCCTCGCCGACGGTGAATATGCTGTCCTTGTGCACGACGACGATTATTTGTTTCCTACGTATCTTGCTGAAATAGATAGAATTACCGGAATTGCGCAGGATGCTGACATAATCTGTCCGGAAGCGGTAAAATGGAGAGAATATCAAGGCCAGCCCAAGCCCTCAGTCCCTGAGAACAAGGTCAATGCCAAATTGTGGTGTCCTGAAGCGGACGGGGAACCGTTCTGCAGACTGTTCGCCCCGACCGGAGTGACTTTCAGGAAATCGGCTTTCATGAAATCCGGAGGATTTGATCACCTTTCCGGCCCGTCAACGGACCTGTATTTCATCGTAAGAGCCGCAAGGTCAATGAAATATTACCGTTATGAGAAGCCGTTGTTCGTATATCGCTGGTCTGCAAACGAATCCCTGAAACTGAATGTCAGGATGGATTTTCTGCGTGCGGGGCTTCCTCTCAGGAAACTCCTTCTGAAACGTCACCATGCCCCTGGATTTGTAACAAGAGCCCTGCTCAAATATTACTGCTGGCAGTCGGTTGAACATCTCAAAAGAGATTTTCCGGAAGACAAGCCTGATTTGTCGTGGCTAATTCTCCCGGAAAACCGTCTCGAAATCAGATGGGGAAAATTCGTTACGGATGCGTTGGGACGCTATCTCCTGCTCAGGCGGACCTTCTCCAGGTCTGTGTAAGTCGCTTTAGTAAGCGTTAAAAAATAAGTTGGTAGAGATTTGTGATGGATTTTCGAGGATAGATTCCTTTTAGAAGAAGGAGTGTGCTGGACGCACACGACTGATGAGAAAATGAATATAGACCGAAAAGACTCGCAAAGATTCCCAAGTTATTTTTTAAGGATTACTTAGATGTGGTGTGAGAGTTTCCTTCCCCGAAAATCTTCTCTTAATCTGAGTCAACTTATTTCTTTCATGTTACTTATAAAAATGCTCCGCAAGCCTGACAACTTGCGGAGCATATCTGGATTTGAGTTTATCTTGAATTGTATGCTTTCAATGCTGCCCTGAGAACTGTCAATGCTCTCTTGAGGTCATTGATATTCAGCACATAGGCCATTCTGACCTCATTCATTCCAAGTCCCGGTGTGGCATAGAATCCGGCTGCAGGAGCCATCATCACAGTCTCCCCGATAAACTCCGGTTCCTGTTTTTCAGGTCCTGGAAGCGGACTGTCGAAATGTATGCCATCGTCCTCAGTCTCATCTGTTTCCTCATTTTCCGTGTAGCAGAAATCAGTGAGACACCATTTGCAGAATTCTTCGGCATTCTCGACCGGAAGTCTTGCGACAGTATAGAAAGCCCCCTCCGGTTTAGGAGAATAGACTCCAGGAATCTTGTTCAGCTCGGAAATGAAGTAGTCTCTTCTGGCCTTGTACTCGTCGAAGCACTCCTTCGAATACAACTCTGTGCCCTCTACGGAAGCGGCAGCCGCAATCTGTCCGAGAAGAGGCGGACTGAGTCTCGCCTGGCAGAATCTTGTCAATGCGTCACGGACTTTCTTGTTCTTCGTGACCGCCATTCCGATTCTGATGCCGCACTCGGAGTAACGCTTTGAAACTGAATCGACTACGATTACGTTTTCTTCGATTCCGAAGAGCGTTAGAGCTGAGATATATGGCTCTCCTGTATATACGAATTCTCTATAAACCTCGTCGGATATGAGGAACAGGTCATGTTCCTTCACCAAGTCTCTTAGCTGGAACAGTTCCTCCGGAGAATAAAGGTAACCGGTAGGGTTGTTCGGATTGCAGATGAGGATTGCCTTTGTCCTCGGAGTGATGGCTTTCTTGAAATCCTCTGCCGAAGGCAGTGCGAAACCGTTCTCGATTTTAGAAGTCACGGCTTTTACGACCAGTCCTGCGGCCTCTGCAAAACTCAGATAGTTTGCGTAGCCCGGCTCGGTGATGATGACCTCGTCTCCAGGGTCGAAGCAGGTGAGGAATGTGGCGAGAAGCGCCTCTGAACCTCCTGCGGTGACGATTATCTCATCGGGATCCAAATCGATACCGAAAGTGCGGTAGTATTTGGAGAACTCCTCTCTCAGAGCCGGTGTGCCCTGGCTCATACTGTAAGACAAAGTACGTTTGTCTATACTTCTTATGGCCTCCATAGCCTTTTCCGGAGTCGGAAGGTCTGGCTGTCCGATGTTCAAATGATAGACTTTCACCCCTCTGGCTTTTGCAGCTTCAGCATAAGGCGTAAGTTTCCTGATTGGCGAAGCCGGCAGTGCGGCTCCTCTTTCTGAAATATGTGGCATTTCGTTTTGGTGTTATTATACGCCTAAGATATAAGTTTGTCACAAGAATTCCAACGGATTTTCATTAATTTTGTCTTCCCGTGAGGTCCTTTTGGGACAGATCGGGACAAATCCAGTACTTTGTTCAACGTGAACGATAATTGAGGATACTATGCATATTGCGATAATCGGAGGGGGAGCTGCCGGATGTTTTGCGGCTGTCAATGTCAAACGTCTTCATCCGGAGGCGGAAGTGACTGTATATGAGGCTGCGACGAAACCGCTCGTTAAGGTTAGCATAACAGGTGGCGGACGCTGCAATCTGACCAACTCATTTCAGGAAGTTCGCAGCATGGAGCAGGTATATCCGCGCGGGCACAGACTCATGAAACGCCTGCTGAAGGAATTCGGCAACATTGACGTATGCCGCTGGTTCGAGGATGCCGGTGTGCGGCTGGTGACCCAGCCGGACCAATGCGTGTTCCCTGTTTCGCAGGATGCGATGGAGATTGTCAATGTCCTCCTGTCGCTGATGAAGCATGAAAAGGTCAATGTCAGGACGTGCTGCCGTGTGTCCAAGATAGTAGACAAGGCGACTGATACTGAACGATACCGGATATCTTTCGCTCCGGATGCGGAGGGCAGGACAACTCCTGACATTGATGCTGATATAGTCATTGTGACTACTGGCGGAAATCCGAAACGGGGCGGCTATTCGATGCTGGACGGGCTGGACCTCGAAATCATTGATCCTCTTCCATCTCTTTTCAGCTTCAACATCGGTTCTCCTGATTGCATTGACAATCCTGCGCTTCAGACGAGGGACAGGGATCTTTCGGCATTGATGGGGACCGTGGTCAACGGTGCTGTCGCAGGACTGGCCGGTACGAAGTTCCGTGCGGAGGGCCCACTGCTGATTACCGACTGGGGCATGAGCGGCCCGGCAATTCTGAAACTGTCTTCCTATGCGGCGAGGTATCTCGCTGAAAACCAATATAAAAGCCGTCTTGTCGTAAACTGGCTAGGGGAGATGAATGTCAATGATGTATTGTCAATGCTGGCTGACTTCGCCTCCCGCAATCCGCAGAAACAATTGTCCAGCATCTATCCTGAAAGGTTCAACAGCAGACTCTGGTCGTTCCTCCTGGGACGTGCCGGCTTGCCGGAAACGAAA
>ULWK01021315.1_pt1 | contig 10930 bp, 9 predicted proteins | sample 1960281 | NCBI WGS metagenome assembly ULWK01 (sample SAMEA4835810, study PRJEB28245) | human gut metagenome | biome: gut microbiome; material: fecal sample | place: Denmark | collected 2008 | reverse complement strand
CGGAGAAGATTTTTTCCACGAATCGACAAGGTATAATCCACATTCTCCATATTCTGCATCTAAAGCAAGTTCTGATCATTTTGTCCGTGCTTTCCATGATACATATGGAATGCCGACAATTGTAACAAATTGCTCAAATAACTATGGCCCTTATCAGTTCCCTGAGAAGTTAATACCTCTGTTTATCAACAATATCCGTCATCGTAAACCGCTTCCTGTTTATGGTAAGGGAGAGAATGTTCGCGACTGGTTGTATGTCGAAGATCATGCACGTGCTATTGACTTGATATTCCATAACGGAAAAGTTGCAGAAACCTACAATATAGGTGGCTTCAACGAGTGGAAGAATATCGACATTATAAAGACAGTTATAAAGACGGTCGATCGCCTGCTTGGTCGAACTGAAGGCGAAGACCTTAATCTTATAACATATGTAAAGGACCGTCTTGGACATGATGCCCGTTACGCTATTGACTCAACAAAGCTGCAGAAGGAACTTGGATGGGAACCAAGTTTACAGTTCGAGGAAGGAATTGAGAAGACAGTGAAGTGGTATCTTGACAATGAAGAATGGCTTGAGAATGTGACTTCTGGAGATTATCAGAAGTATTATGAGAATATGTATAATCATTGTTAAGTGAAATGAATATTGTAGCTTTTTTAGTGCTTTTAGTTATTATCTTATTACTAACGTGGCATTGGATTATGTTGGTTATTCTATGCCCTTTTATAATTAGGCGTCAGAAAGACCAATATTTAAGATGGGAAAAACAATATAGTACCCCCCCCCCTCGTTAATAGTAATATAGAATTGATAATAAATCCATTACAACCCCAAAAGAAATTTGCTAATCTTAGACGTATATATCATAAATTCTATGGATTTATAGATTCTTTTATAAGATTTATAGACATTAAAGTCGCATATGTACCAAGTTTTTTTATACGAGACTTTATCTATAAACATATTTTGGGCGTAAAGACTGGATTAAATACAACGTTACATTATGGTGCAGAAACTCGCAATCATCCGTGTTTGATATTAGGCAAAGGGACTATTATTGGAGATAAAGCTCTGCTTGATGCAAGGAATGGAATAATAATAGGTGAAAATGTTAATATTAGCAGCAATGTCTCTATTTATACTCATCAACATAATCATCGCTTTCATGATTTTAGAGCGACAACTAATGCTCATAGTTGTGTAAAGATTGGTAATAGAGCATGGATTGGTCCCAATGTTATCATTCTTCCCGGGGTGGAAATTGGCGAAGGAGCAGTTGTTGGAGCTGGTGCTGTGGTTACAAGGAATATTGCCCCATATACTATTAATGTCGGAATTCCTGCAAAGGAAGTTGGATGTAGAACAAAAGAATTAGATTATTCTTTTAAAGGAAAGAATAAGTGCTTTATATAGAATGTCCACTGTATTAGAAAAAGACAATAACAAACGTATTGCTAAAAATACTATATTTTTATATATCCGTATGCTTCTCGTGATGGCCGTAAGTCTATATACTTCACGAGTTGTATTACGTGTTTTAGGTGTTTCAGACTATGGCCTTTATAATGTCATGGGCGGAATAATAGGTATGCTTGGATATGTTAATACATTACTATCAGGAGCAACGTCCCGTTTCTTGACGATAGATCTAGGAAAGGGAGATTTGAATAATCTGAAACTTACATTTTCCATTTCAAATTCACTTTGTATGGTGTCATCCATACTATTTCTTGTTTTAGGTGAAACGGTTGGATTGTGGTTTATGAACACGCAGTTAAATATAGATCCTTCACGAATAGATGCCGCCAACTGGGTATACCAATGTGCTTTACTGTCATCTGTATTTACAGTGCTTCAATCTCCTTTTTCTGCATCAATTATAGCTCATGAAAAAATGGATATATATGCATATATGAGCATTTTTGATGTGATAATGAAACTCTTAATCGTTTATGTATTAATCGTTTTTGAGATAGACAAATTAAAACTATATTCAATATTGTTATTTGCAGTCAGTGTATTAAACTATCTTAATTATTCAACATATGCTCGGAGCAAATTCAATGAAGCAAGTCTTCGTTTGGCTTTTAATAAGGAAAAAATTAAAGAAATGTTCTCATATTCTGGATGGAATATGATTATACTCTTTGCAAATATGCTTAATAATTATGGCTTGAATATCCTGCTTAATATGTTTTTTGGCACAATAGTTAATGCTGCAAGGGGATTGGCGCTTCAAGTTAATCAAGTTGCAAGTCAATTGTATTCTAATTTTCAAACAGCATCTCGTCCACAGATTATGAAGTATTATGCACAAGGAAACCTTATTGGTATGTCTAACTTAATATGCAACACTTCAAAATATAGTGGATTACTTTTACTGTGTTTAATCGTACCTGTATTTTGCAATATTGATGGTCTGTTAAAAATATGGTTAGGACAGGTCCCTGAATATACATCATGGTTCGTGAGAGTTATTCTTTTACAAACGCTTTTCTCAGCTATTGATTACCCTGTAGGTATGGGAATTCAAGCCGTAGGTAAAATGAAATTACCGAACCTTACAGTTTCTATCATTTATCTGGCTGTTTTTCCAGTTACTTATGTTTTCTTGAAATTTGGTGCAGGGCCTATTACTAGTTATGTGGTTTATATTGCTTCTGCGCCATTCATTCTTTTGGTGGACCTTTTAATTCTGAGAAAATATGCAGGGTTTGATATTTTCTTATTCTTACGTAATACTTTATTTCCTTTACTGAAGGTAATTAGTCTTAGTATTATTATGGTTATACCAATTTCTATTTTGGGAGAAGATTCTGGTCTATTGACAATCGTGTGCAAGACTATTGCAATGGCCCTATGCGTTTGTGTATCAGCATTTGTGTTTGGGCTTCCAAAGGAAATAAAGAATTCTATCACGAATAAATTATTCAATTTAGTAAAGAGTTAATCCTCTAAAATATATCAGATACGTATGACGCAACATACTACTCAGCATCATAAAATAACAGTAATAAGTATGTTTGTGATGGCTTTTTATCCAATATTAGCTTATTACAATGCCTTTGGAGATCAATTAACTTATGCAAGTGTTAGCGTTATTTTATTGTACATTAGCACTTTAATAGTAAAGACTCGAAATATCAGAGTTTTACCTGCTTCATACTGTATTTACTGGGTTTATTCCGCATTGCAAATATATTTGATTGCAGGAATCTCTGGTTGGTCAGATTATATTCCTGGTGGGGTAAATTTTGTTATATTCACAATGGCGATATATACTTTCGCATCAAATTTTGATGAAGAATTAGCTACAAAATATTTGAAATGGATTTTTCTTGCATCTTCAATTCTCTTCTTGATACAATTTTTCGTTTATTATGGTGCACATGTAAGATTATCTTTCTTTCTACCATTAGGAAACAAACTTACCTATGCCGGTTTATCATATCAAGATCTTGTAACAATTCAGAGTTCATCTGTATTAAGTGAATCTAACCGTTTTAGTTCTATCTTTGCAGAACCATCTCATTTTGCTCAATATTCATTAATTATATTAGCCATTGAAGTATTTAGAGATAAAAATAAATCCAGACTATATACCAATTTTTCGTTGTATATAGTTGTCATATTATTCCTTATACAATCTGGTGCCGGATTAATAGGAGCATTGTTCATATATGTTATTAAATTTGTTTATTTAGCGCTTGTTACTCGAAGCCAAAAGTATTATTTTGCCCTTTCTGTCTTGATTCCAATATTTATATTTTTTGCAAATAACTATCTTAATTCCAGCAGTGGTAGTTATGTGTCAGAACGAATTCAAGAAATGGCCGACTATGATGAATCACAAACAAATAGCACTTTTGTGCGATTATACTATGGATGGTATGCATATGGTGATTTTGATTCTTTCAGTCAATTATTGGGGGCGTCTCGCAATGTTTTAGGATCTTTGCGTGAAAATGGCGGTTTCTTTAATGGCGTTACCACGGTTTTATGTACACAAGGCTTAATTGGAGGCTTACTTTTACTCTTGTTCTATATACAATGTTGTTACAGAACACAAGCATTGTCAGTTACATTGGCTCTGCTGTTTTTACTTATTTCACTCATTGGGGCAACCTATCTAACTGGAATTATGGTAATATTTACTACTATGATTTTAGGTTTAAAACTTGAAAATAGAAGAATATGAGTCACGAATTAGCAATAGTAATTCCTGCATTTAAGGCTGATTTTTTAAAATCAGCTTTAAGTTCAATAGCACATCAGACATGTAAAGATTTTATTGTTTATATTGGAGATGATTGTAGTCCATACGACTTGAAGTCCATAGTAAAAGAATTCGAGAATGTTTTTCCTCTTGTTTATAAAAGATTTGATAACAATATGGGCGGAAAGGATTTGGTCTGTCAATGGAACAGATGTCTTGATATGACGCATGGAGAGAAATGGCTTTGGTTGTTTTCTGATGATGACATAATGGGCCCTAGATGTGTAGAGTCCTTTTACCGTCAACTTAAGTTGTCTCCTATCTATGATGTATATCATTTTGATGTAAAGGTAATAGATGAAAATAATAATATAACATCTATACCAAATCCATATCCTGAAGTTATTAGTAATTATGATTATTACAATGGAAAAATGCTGGGCCGCTTTTTGAGCCTAGTTGTCGAGAATATTTTCTCTCGTGAAATATGGATAGAAACTGGGGGATTCGAAAACTTTGATCTTGCATGGGGAAGTGATACGGCATCATGGGTGAAATTTATGCATAAAACAGGTATGAAAACTATTCATGGTGATAATGTATTCTGGAGATGCAGCAATCAAAATATATCTCCAAATACATCTGAAGACATTGTCGTTAGAAAGTTAAACGCTCTCAATAATTTCTATGAGTGGTCAATTTCATTTTTTCAGAATGCCGGTTTTAAACTTCGTCTTTTGAATCTATATACGTATTTTCATCGTATAAGGAATTTCAGAAAGTATGTTTCACGAAATGAGGTAAAGCGGTCCAATCATCAATTTTGCATGAATCATAATTTGTTGGTAATTGAACCAGTTTTAAATTTACTTACAAAGAAGCAATAGCGGGATGTCAAATATTTTATCAACTGAACACCTTTGTCTCGAATGCTGTGCGTGTGAACAAATATGTCCTAAATGTGCTATTTCTATGCGGGAAAATGCTGAGGGCTTTTCGTATCCATATATTGATATGGATAAATGTATAGATTGTGGCTTATGTGTCAAGGTTTGCCCTGCAATTCATGCGGACGACATAAAGAGCAAGTCTTGTGAGGTCTATGCTGCACAGCTTAAAGATAAAACTATTCTCAAAAAAAGTAGTTCTGGAGGAGTTTTTTCTTTAATAGCTGAGCATGTAATAAATTCTGGAGGAATTGTTTATGGAGCAGCCTGGGATGAACATCTCCAATTGCGTCATATTGGTGTTGAAACAATTGATGCATTGCAAAAACTTCGTGGCTCTAAGTATGTCCATTCAGATATAGGTAACACATTTGTACAAGCTCGCGATAATCTTAAATCTGGGCGATTGGTATACTTCACTGGTACGCCTTGTCAAATAGCTGGCCTTAAACTATTTCTTCGCAAGGACTACACTAATCTTATAACTTCAGATTTAGTGTGTCATGGAACGCCTTCGCAAAAACTCTTTAACCTGTTTATGAAGGGTATGGAGAAAGACAGGAATGTAAGATTGATCGATTATCAGTTCCGTGATAAAAAAGTTTTTGGATGGAGTTGTTCTTCTTCTTCTTCTTCTATAAATAAGAAAACAGGCAAGAAAAAGTACCATTTCTATGATAGGAATATGGTAGGGTATTTTCAAGCATTTATCAAAGGTCATATAACGCGGGAAGATTGTTACAATTGTCCTTTTGCATGTCCGGAACGAGTAAGTGACATTACGCTTGCTGACTATTGGGATGTTTCCGATCATCATCCTGAGTTCCCAAATCGTCGTGAAGGAGTTTCGTTAATACTGATTAATTCTACAAAAGGAAAGAATTTGTTGGATTTGTTAGAGAAGAATGTCATTTTATGTAAAAGTACAATTACAAGTGCTTTGAATACTTCCAACCATAATTTGAAAGCTCCAACGCCTCGTCCGGCAGAACGTGACAACGCATATAATGACGCCTTCTCAGATTATGAAAGTTTCCGTGATAAATACGCGGCCATGGCACGTCCAGAGGATTATTATCGAAAAGCATATCGTAATATGAGAATTAAATCTATCCCATTAATACGAACCTTGTTAAAAGCAATAGGAAAAGCATGAGAAAGGTTAGTATAATCACTATTATAGACAATAATAATTTTGGGACTTTCTTACAAGCTTTTGCGTTATGTAAGAAAATAGAGCAGTTAGGAGCTAAACCTGAATTAGTGGATTATTGTCGCCCTCATATGTCTTGGAAATATAGCTTTAAAACAATATTCGAGACAATACACAATCCATTGAGGATACTGAGTCGCTTATTGTCATTATGGAAGTCAAATATAATTCATAAAAAGGACAGAAGATTTATATATCAGTATCTTTCTTCTCACTCTTGTAATAGTATTGAAGATATTAAACGTACTGTATCAGCGGATGTATATATGACTGGAAGTGATCAAGTATGGAACAGTATACACAATAGAGGATTGGATAAGGCATTTTATCTTGATTATGCACCTCAAGGTGCTCCGCGTGTGGCATATGCAGCGAGTATAGGTATGCCACAATTTCAGGAACATGAGAAAGAAGAGACAAAAGCTTTATTGGAAAAATACAATATGATAACTCTAAGAGAGCAATCGTCTATTGATCTTCTTTCAGATTTAGGTCTCGATAAATCTAAGTTGCATGCTGTCCTTGACCCTACTTTGTTGCTTAATAAAGAAGAGTGGAAACGACAAATAACACTTCCTCGATTACATAAAGAGAAATATCTTCTTGTGTATTCTGTAGAAACTAAAGAACAGAATAATGTGATTGAGAGTGTAGCGGAGAAGATAGCTAAGGAACGTAATCTTAAGATTGTCGGAGTTTACTATGGAGGGGCATATGGCAGAATGAAGTGTTGTGACTATAATCATCATTATGCAACTCCTGATGTATTCCTTTCTCTCATGTATCATGCTGATTATGTCGTAGTAAGTTCTTTCCACGGTACTGCATTCTCAGTAAACTTTAATAAGGAGTTTATAACTGTGATGCCAGACAGATTTAAAAGTCGTGTACTCAATTTATTGACAAAGATAAATGCAACGGATAGAATTGTAAAAACGGCAGATTGTGATTTAAACTCCGTTAAGCCGCTTGATTATGAGTACATCAATGAAATCTTATGTAAAGAACGTGAATATTCTGTTAGTCTTCTTAAACAAATGATAGACAGGGTTGATTAGGTTAAAAATAAAGGAAATGAAAATATTATATTATTCAAAACCATGTTTTGGAGATTGTGACTTTCCGTTACTTAAAGCAATGATGGAGCAAGGTCATGATGTTAAGGTTATTTACAATCTCACACCATATTCCTTACGAACTACAATCTTTAATATATCTAAACAGATACCGAAGAGTGGTATTTTTAAGGCAAAAGAATATCCTGAACTTAAAGCATTTGAAGATTATATTCCCATTGATAATGTATATATTTCAAATGATCCTACAGGTAAGCTTTGTTTAAAGTCATTATGGCAAGAGTTTAAAACTTTTCTGTTTATAAAAAAACAAAAATTCGATGTCATCAACTATGTAGGAGATCCGTCTCCTCTTTTTTCTCTCTTATTATTTTTCTTTAAAAAAAAGTTGGTAGTTACTGTACATGATGGTAGACCTCATACAGGCGATGACAGCATTAAGAGTCAGTTTGTACGTAGAATGTTGAAATTATATACAAAGCGATTTATACTGTTGAATAAAAAGGAGAATAAATTGTTTGAAAAAGGATATGGTATAAAGCCTACGTACATTTATAATTCCCATTTAGGTTATTATGAAATGTTGCAAATGTATGGCGATAAAAATTTAAGAAAACAAAATTATATACTTTTCTTTGGTCGCATTTCTCCATATAAAGGTATAGAATACCTTTTAAAAGCAATGAGAATTGTACATAAAACACATCCCGAAACACGTGTTATTATTGCAGGTAAAGGAAAGTATAATTTTGATATAGAACCATATAAAAAACTGAATTATGTTGAATTTAGAAACAAGTTTATAGAACTTGATGAATTGGCTGATTTAATTCGTGGGGCTCAATTTACTGTTTGTCCATATCCAGAGGCAACCCAAAGTGGAGTTGTTTATTCGTCATTTGCCTTGAATACTCCCGTTGTAGCAACAAGAGTAGGAGGATTACCGGAGATGATAGACGATGGAGAAACGGGAGTTATTGTACCACCATGTGATGAACAAGCTTTAGCGGAAGCTATGAATGATTTACTTGGCGATTCTGTTAAATTAGCAAGTCTAACAAATAATATAAAAGTTTCTGCGAATGAGGGGAAAGGTTCGTGGTATATAATTGCTAAAGAGTATTTGGAAATATATAATAAGTGACACATATGAGACATAATAAGATATTTGTAATGGATGTTGATATTTATCACACATAAGGTATCATAGAGAGTTTTAGAGAGAAGGTGTTGTTTATAAAAAAACAGAAAGTAAGATATGGATCGTTATTCCCAGGCAATTAGACTTATCAAGTCTGATTTTAATCGTTATCATAGCTTAAGTAAGCAAGGAAAGTGGAGATTTTTAATACGTCTGCTTATCCATGATAGTGGTTTTAAATTTCTTATTTGGTTTAGACTAACGGCTGCTAAAGGACCACTTTTTTTATTCAACTGGCTGATGTATATGCATTATACTCGTAAATACCATATATTGTTGCCATATCATACAAAGGTTGGTAGTGGTTTGTATTTGGGACATGGAATGTGTATTGTCGTAAATCCAACTGCAACAATAGGCAATAATGTCTCTATATCGCAGTTTGTAAACATTGGCTCAAATAAAGGACATGCTGCAATTATTGAAGATGGCGTATATTTAGCACCACATGTATGTTTGATAGAGAATGTTAGGATAGGAAAAGAATCAGTAATAGGTGGGGGCAGTAGTAACAAAGGATATTCCTCCTTATTCTGTTGCCGTTGGTGTTCCTGCAAAGGTAATTAAATCAATAGATAAATCATGAAAATAGTTGAAGTAATAACTTTCCTTGGTTCGGGAGGAGCTGAGCGATTTATGGTCGATTTAAGTAATGAATTGTCAAAAACAAATGAAGTATATCTATTAACAATACTTGATGATAAGAAGGATTCTGAAATAAGGAATTTCTATCGTTTTGCTATAGATAATAGTAGGGTTCATTATATTAATCTTGGGTTACCCAATGGTTTGTCTTATTCAAATCAAGTTGCTGTTAAGAAAGCAATAGAATATTTAGCTCCAGATATTGTTCATCTTCACTTGGCGTGTACATTAAATTATTGTGCATGGGCAACCTTGTCACTTGCTTGGAAATATAAAATGTATTTTACTATACATAGTGATTTGCATAATGGGTATGACCGAGGTTTTTTTAAACTTATTTGTAACACTTTGGGGCGTTTGAGGAAGTTTAAGTTGGCTTGTTTGTCAAATAAGAACTATGCTGATTTTAAAGTATTTTATCCGCATACACCTATCAAATGTATAGTCAATGGACGTGCTCCTATAGAGCCTACTGAGTGTTACAATGAAGTAGCGGAGGAGATGAATGGTTATCGGCATGCTGTAGATTCCAAATTGTTTGTACATATTGCGCGTTTTCATCCAGTAAAAAATCAATCATTGCTCGTTGAGTCATTTAATGAACTTATAAATGAAGGCGCTAATGTAGATTTAGTCGTAATAGGAGCTAATTATGATTGTGAAGATGGAATAAAATTACAGCAGAAGGCTAATAAGAGAATACATTTCATCGGGGCTCATAAGAATATCTCTGATTACATTTTGAATGCTGATATATTCTGTCTTTCTTCTGATTACGAAGGAATGCCAATAACTTTGTTAGAAGCAAGTCTTGCTGGTGTTCCTGCGGTAAGCACTCCTGTATGTGGTGCTGTTGATTTGATACAGAATGGTATTAATGGATATTTAAGCAAAGATCATAGTTTAGAAGAATATAAAAAAGCTATAATCAAGGCAGTTGAGGACTATCACTCTTTAAAATCAAACGCGATGATAATGAAGGATAATAGTCCTTATACTATAGCGGAATGTGCGAAAAAATATATGGAGTATTTTAAAGCGTAAAAATGAAGCACCTGTACGTGGCTTAAATTGGCAAATTTAATGACTATGCCATGTTTGCGGGTATTATGGTTTAGTTAATATTTTATAAAAAGGTATTATATAAAATGGAATATAACGAAAATAATGACGCTGTTCTTGAAATAGATGACAGTGCTGAAAATGAAAATGATTCTATTTATTATTCTGTAGCCAGTTATGGTGCTGATTATTCTGTAGATGGTGTGATTAAGCGATTGGATAAGGGACAGATAATTGTTCCTGAGTTTCAAAGAAAATACGTATGGGATATAAAGAAAGCGTCTCGTTTTATAGAATCGCTAATAATTGGCTTGCCAGTTCCTGGAATTTTCCTCTCTCGTGATAATAAGGAGAGTAACAAGATGCTGATTGTTGACGGTCAACAACGACTACTATCTCTTTATAAATTTTACAAAGGTAGATTTAATGATGATAAAGTTTTTAAATTATCTGGTGTTTGCGATGAACTTGAAAATCTTACGTATGATTCGCTTTCTCCAGATGACCAGGGACGACTTGACGATGCCATTATTCATGCTACAATTATAAAACAAGAAACGCCTGAA